>ENA-ORUA01000041-ORUA01000041.1-human-gut-metagenome-genome-assembly--contig:-NODE-41-length-122921-cov-6.692926_pt1 | contig 122921 bp, 118 predicted proteins | sample MGYA00242076_ERZ509201 | MGnify/ENA primary metagenome ERZ509201 (study PRJEB26280, sample SAMEA2338863) | human gut metagenome | biome: human gut; feature: human-associated habitat; material: faeces...
AGCCTCAGATGCAGATGCAACAGCCTCAGATGCAGATGCAACAGCCTCAGATGCAGATGCAACAGCCTCAGATGCAGATGCAACAGCCTCAGATGCAAATGCAACAACCACAAATGGATATGCAGCAGGGACAAATGCAAATGCCTTATGGATATGCACCACAAATGCCACCATATGGCTACGCACAGCAAATGCCACCTTATGGTTATATGCCACCACAGCAGAATGTCAATGTGCAGTCAGCTTCATTCCAACCGTTTGCTGGTGATATCAATGCTCTTTCTCAACAAGAAAACATTGATTTGATTAAAGAAGTTCCATTAGAGGTTACAGTTGAACTGGGTAGAACAACTAAGTCAATAAAAGAAATATTAGAGTTTGCACCAGGAACAATTGTTGAACTTAATAAAATAGCAGGTGAAACTATTGATTTACTTGTTAATGGAAGACGTATAGCCAAAGGTGAAGTAGTAGTAATTGAAGAAAGCTTTGGTGTAAGAATTACAGAAATTATTAAAGATAGATAAAATGCAAAAAAACAGTAGGAATATTGAATTAATTGATGTATAATATATGTGAATTAATGAATAATCTTATGGATAGAATAGGAGAATTATATGGCAAAGAATATTTTAATATGCGATGATGCAGCATTTATGAGAATGATGATTAAAGATATTCTGACAAAGAATGGTTATAATATTGTAGGAGAGGCTGAGAATGGTGCAAAGGCTGTAGAAAAGTACAATGAACTTAAGCCAGATTTAGTACTTATGGATATCACAATGCCAGAGATGGACGGTATTGAAGCACTTAAGAAGATTAAGTCAGGTGACCCTAATGCTTCTATTATTATGTGTTCTGCTATGGGTCAGCAGGCAATGGTTATTGAATCAATACAGTCAGGAGCAAAGGACTTTATTGTTAAGCCATTCCAGGCAGATAGAGTTCTTGAAGCTGTACAGAAAGTTGTAGGATAATGCAGTTTTTAGCTCTTAACAGCAGATTAGAATCTTTAGTTCAGTTATTAACTGTTCTAGTTGTATTTATATTTGTTCTTGCAATTACATATTTTGGGACAAGATGGGTTGGTAATCTTCAAAAAGAAAAGATGATTGGCAGTAATGTTAAAGTTCTTGAAACAATGAGAATTTCCAATAGCAAATATATTCAGATTATAAAGGTGGGTACAAAGTGTTTTACTATTGCTGTCTGTAAAGACAATATAACGTACCTGACTGAAGTAAATGAAGATGAGCTTTTCTTTGAAGAAAAGGCAACAGGTGTTGATTCAGAAAGTTTTAAGGCAATATTAGATAAGTTTAAAAAGGACAAGCCTCATAATGATTAGGCAGGATAAGATGTTATGTTACAATTTGTAAAGAGAAACAAAAAGAGCATTTTTAAAAGTGTATTAATGCTTATTCTTATTATAGGAATTGGCACTTGTATGAATAGTTCAGTATTAGCTGCAACAGGAGACTCTAATAATCTTATTAGTGTTGATATATCAAGTGGAGCAGATAATGACATGGCAAGTGTATTGCAGATGTTACTTGTATTAACTGTAATAGCTATTGCACCATCAATTCTAATAATGCTAACATCATTTACAAGAATTGTAATAGTTTTACATTTTACAAGAACTGCAATTGGAACACAGACAGTTCCACCTAATCAAATATTAGTAGGTTTGTCTTTGTTTTTGACTTTATTTGTTATGTCCCCTACATTTACACAAATTTATGATAGTGCAGTTGTACCATTATCTAATAATGAGATATCGGCAGAAGAAGCGTTTGAAACAGGTGTAAAGCCTTTAAGAGAATTTATGCTTAAGCAGGTTTCTAATAAAGACCTTGATACGTTTTTGAAGATAGCAGGTTATGAAGATGGTTCTATTGCGTCTGAAGATGATATACCATTGCAGGTGTTAATCCCAAGTTTTATAATAAGTGAATTAAGGATAGCGTTTATTATTGGTTTTTTAATATATCTTCCGTTTATTGTAATAGATATGGTGGTTTCGTCAACTCTTATGTCAATGGGTATGATGATGCTTCCGCCAACTACTATTTCTATGCCATTTAAAATCTTATTATTTGTTATGGCAGATGGATGGAACCTTATTATTGGAAATCTGATGACGACGTTTAAGTAGAGTTTATACTATGTTGAAGATAGGTTCCCCAATATATTTTTTATTGGGGAACTTTCTATTAAATAAATATTTGAATACTATCAATTAGTCGTACACTGATATTGAGAAAATCAATAAGTGGTTGAGGAATTTTTGATTACTATGAAACATTAGGTAATTGTGAAATGAATTGACCGTAATTTATGTATTTTGCATGGAAATAAGCCCCAATATGATATTTTAGACCTTGAAATTTAGGCAAAATAAAAGTTTTTATTTCAGTGAGGAGCATTGCAAAATAGAGGCTCAAAGAAGTTAGAGTTTATGCAGCTTGTGGAGTTTCGCAAACGCCTAACTATGAAACATAATTGAAAGGAAGAAAATTATGAATACTGGTGATGTAATAACTGTGGCAAGGCAGACCATATGGATAATTGTAAAGACAGCAGTTCCAATACTTCTTGTATCAATGATTGTAGGTCTTATTATAAGTTTATTTCAGACACTTACATCAATTCAAGAACAGACACTTACATTTGTACCGAAGTTGCTTGCAATAATGCTTGCATTAATGCTTATGGGTTCATGGATGCTTAATGAGATTGTTTCATATATGAATATTCTTTGGGGCAGTTTTTCGCAATATATAAATTAACTGGAGAATAGTAGATGATTACTTACAATGTTGCATTAGACCAGTTTGAACTGCTTATATTAATTTTGATGAGAATGGCTTCATTTGTATTTGCAGCTCCATTTTTTAATACAGCAAATACACCACAAAGGCTTAAAGTAGGTCTTTCCTTTTTCTTATCATTTTTAGTATATACGCTTCATCCTGATATGAATGTAGAATACAATGGGTTAATTGAATATGCTGGGTTGATTGTAATGGAAGTAATGGTAGGAATATTACTTGGCGCAATGGCTTCTTTTTGCGTGCAAATAATACATTTTGCAGGTAAGCTTATTGATATGGATATAGGTATATCTATGGCACAGATTATGGACCCTACAACTAAAGTTCAAGTAGGTATCATGGGTAACTTTTATTATTATATGCTTATGTTACTTCTTATTATATCTGGGCTTCATCAGTATCTTGTTGCAGCTATTATAGAAACATACAATGTAATACCAATAGGAGGTATTAATGTAAGTGGTTCTATATATACTACGGTTATTAATTTTATGTCAGATTATTTTGTTATAGGCTTTAGAATAGAACTACCAGTATTTGCGGCAACATTGTTGCTTAACTGTGTTCTTGCTATTATTGCAAGAGTTGCACCACAGATGAATATGTTTGTTGTTGGTATGCAGTTAAAGATATTTGTTGGAATATTTGTTATATTTTTTACAATAGTTATGCTTCCATCAGTTTCTACATTTATATATAATGAGATACAAACAATTATGGCATCGTTAGTGCGAGGAATGAGTTAGTATAATATTTATTATTATGGGGTGTATTGTTATAAATGGATAATTATGTTAATGATAATTTGAAACTTCAGTTAAATCTACAGTTTTTTGCTAAAGATGGGCCGGGCGGTGAAAAAACAGAGCCAGCCACAGCGAAAAAGTTAGACGATGTAAGAAAGAATGGACAAACTGCAAAGAGTAAAGAATTAATTACATCAATTTCATTATTGTCATTATTTATTCTTGTTAAGATATATGTCGGAACTGTTGGTCAAAAATTTACAGAAGTTTTTCAAGAAATATATCAGACATTTGATAAGATTATAGATAACAGTAATAATGGAATGCGTATGGCAGATGCAGTTGGGGTGGTGCAAAAAGTTATGATGTCAGTTGTTAGCATAACAGCACCAATTTTTATTATTGCAGTAGTTATTGCATTTATATGTAATGCGTTGCAACAAAAGTGGATGGTTACAGCAGAGCCATTAAAGCCAAAGTTTAGTAAACTCAATCCATTAAATGGTTTTAAAAGAATATTTTCTTTTAAACAGTTGTTTGAGTTGTTAAAATCAATAGCGATGCTTTTAATAATAGGTGTAATGGCATATGTAACAATAAAGGATAAAGTTAATGTGCTTTTTACTTTTTATGATATTTCATTAAATACAGCATTGTCAACAATAGGAGATATAATTGTTGATTTGGGAATAAAAATAAGTGCAGTATTCTTAATAGTTGGTTTTGTTGATTTGTTTTATCAAAAATTTAAGTTTAAGAATGATAACATGATGACAAAACAAGAAGTTAAAGATGAATATAAAAATACAGAAGGTGACCCACAAGTTAAAGGTCAGATTAAGAGAAAAATGGCTGAAATATCGAGAAGAAGAATGATGGAACAATTGCCAGAGGCAGATGTAGTTATAACTAACCCAACGCATTTTGCAGTTGCGCTTAAGTATGAACCCGACTCAGGAAAAGCTCCTATAGTTATAGCCAAAGGTGCAGATTATCTTGCATTTCAAATAAAAGACAAGGCAAGAGAGTGTAACATTGAGATAGTGGAGAACAAGCCATTAGCCAGAATGTTATATCACAATGTAGATATAGGCATGGAAATTCCGCCAGAACTTTATCAAGTTGTTGCAGAAATCCTTGCAAAGATTTTACAACCTAAGTTTTAAGATATTCAAGCACATTTAATTTGAATTAATAATAGAAAGCTAATAACATTATAAATAGTTTTATTATTAATGTTATTTTTTATAAAAACACAACATTTTTTTTGCACATTACGTTAAAAAATGTTACAATAAATAAGATACATATAGATTATGAAAGGGGAAACTAAGTAATGAAAATAAAAAAGAATGATTTATTCATGGGAATATACCTTCTTTCAGCGGTATTATTTTTCATTATTTCAATCCCATCATGGTTATTGGATATACTGCTTGCATTTAATATTGGTGTGGCAATGGTTGTCTTATTTAATGCTTTGTTTGCAAAAGAAGTACTTGATATGGCTTCGTTTCCTACATTGCTGTTATTTACAACTATTTTTAGAATATCACTTAATGTTTCTTCAACCAAACTTATATTAAGAGATGGTGATGCAGGTGAAGTTGTCAATACTTTTGGTGAATTTGTTGGCGGTGGTAATCTTGTAATAGGTATAATTATATTTATCGTGTTGATTATCATTCAGTTTATTGTTATAAACAAAGGTTCTGAAAGAGTTGCCGAAGTAACAGCTAGATTTACACTTGATGCTATGGCTGGTAAGCAGATGGCTATTGACTCAGACCTTAATACAGGTGCTATTACAGATAAAGAAGCACAGATAAAAAGACAGAAGCTCCAAAAAGAGAACAGTTTCTTTGGTTCAATGGACGGTGCTACTAAGTATGTAAAGGGAGATGCAACAGCAGGTCTTATAATTACAGGTATTAATATCGTGGGTGGTATTATCATGGGTATGGTATACGGTGGACTTGATATAACAGAAGCTCTACAAAAGTATACTATCCTTACAATCGGTGATGGTCTTTGTAGCCAGATACCTTCATTACTTATATCACTTTCAACTGGTATATTAGTTACTAAGGCTTCAAGTGATGGAGAACTTGGTGATGAGATGGTAGGACAGCTCTTATCAATTGATAAGGTTCTTCTTATGGTAGGTGCAGCAATGTCACTTCTTGGTGTTATTACACCGTTACCTTGGTATATATTCGTTCCTTTTGGTGTTGCTTTAATAGTATATAGCAGAAAAGTTGGCAAGAAGAACGATATTGAAGCTATTGAAGAAGAAGTGGAAGCAGAAGAAACAGAGGCTCAAGAGATACGAAAGCCAGAAAATGTTGTTTCTTTGCTTAATGTTGACCCAATTGAATTGGAATTTGGTTATGGTATTATCCCACTTGCCGATGTCAATCAAGGTGGTGACCTTCTTGATAGAGTTGTAATGATAAGACGACAAGTTGCGTTAGAGCTTGGTGCAGTTGTTCCTATTATTCGTCTTAGAGATAATATTCAGCTTAATCCTAATCAGTATATAATTAAGATAAAGGGTATTCAAGTAAGCGAGGGTGAAATTTTATTTGACCACTATATGGCTATGAACCCGGGTTATGTAGAAGAGGAAATTACAGGTATTCCTACATTTGAACCATCTTTCCATCTTCCAGCAATCTGGATAACTGAAAGTCAAAGGGAAAGAGCAGAATCACTTGGTTATACAGTAGTTGACCCACCTTCAATTATTGCAACACATCTTACAGAAGTAATTAGACAGCATATTGCTGAACTTCTTACAAGACAAGATGTACAGAACCTTATCAACAATATCAAGGATAATAATACAGCACTTATTGAAGAACTTGTTCCAAAGCTTCTTGGTGTTGGTGATATTCAAAAAGTACTTCAAAATTTATTATCAGAGGGCATTTCAATAAGAGACCTTGTTACAATTTTTGAAACACTTGCTGACCATGCAACAGTTACAAGAGATACTGATATTTTAACAGAATATGTTCGTCAGAGTCTTAAGAGAGCTATATCAGGTAAGTACTTCTCACCAAATGAAGTTACTAATGTAGTTACACTTGACCCAGCTATTGAACAAGATATTATGGGGGCAGTTAAGAATACAGAGCAAGGCTCATACCTTACATTAGACCCAGAAGAGACTAATAAGATAGTTAAGTCATTAGGTGAAGAACTTAAAAAACTTGAAGATTTAGGTAAGAACCCAATAGTTATAACTTCACCTATAGTAAGACTTTATTTTAAAAAGCTTGTTAGTGATTACTTTAAAGATGTTATAGTTGTTTCATATAATGAAGTAGAATCAAATGTAGAATTACAATCAGTAGGGATGGTGACAGTATAAGATGATAGTTAAGAGATTTCAAGCACCTACAGAAACCGAAGCAATATTAAAGGCTAAGGATGAACTTGGAAGCAACGCAGTGGTGCTTAATGTAAAGACTTTAAAGCAACGAGGAGTATTTCGACTATTTAAGAAAGATGTTGTTGAAGTAACAGCAGCTTTAGAGGAAAATGAATTTGTTGATGCAATAAAAAGTAAAAAGCCTGTAGCCAATAAGGGAAATGTTCAGACAATCAACAGAAATATGGTGTCTTCTTCAACAGCAATGCCACGACTTGATGAAGAAAGTAATTTTAATAATTCATTTTCAAGTAGTAGAGGAGGTATTAATCTTGTAGCTGATGATAATGCAAGAGGTAGTGCAGATACGTCAGCTATTGAACAAAAATTAGACTCGTTACAGTCAATGTTAAAACAGCAAATGGATAAAACACCATATCCTACACAGCAACAAAGACAAGCACATAGTTATCAACAAGATATGCAAAATGATATGATGTATGGTAAAATGGATAATAGACAAGATACAACTCAAGCAGTTGTAAAAGAAAGAGAAAGTGCTAATTATAAGTATTTACAGCTTATATATAAGAAAATGATTGACAGCGATGTTGCTCCTGAATATGCAGATGAAATTATTGGTGATATAGAAAGCTCGATGAAAAAAGAGTCTAATATTGATAGTATTTTATCAGCCGTATATCAAAAGATTGTATTAAAGTTAGGGCAGACTAAGGCTATACAGTTATCTGATAAGCCAACTATTGCTATGTTTATAGGGCCTACAGGAGTAGGTAAGACTACAACAATTGCTAAGATTGCATCAGCCTTTAAGTTAGAAAAGAACATAAAGGTTGCATTTATTACATCTGACACATATAGAATTGCGGCTGTTGAACAACTTAACACTTATGCTTCAATTATAGATTGTCCTGTAAGTGTTGTATATACTAATGATGAAATGCTTGAATGTATTGAAAGATATAGGAATTATGACCTTATCATGGTAGATACAGCAGGAAGGTCACATAAAGCGGATGCTCAGATGGAAGAACTTGAAGATTTAATTGGTATTTTAAATCAAAAGAAAGACGAATTTAATCTTGACCTTTATCTTACTCTTAGTGTTACTACTAAATATCAAGATTTAAAGAGCATATGTAATAGATACAGGCATATAAGTAATTGGGGACTTGTTTTTACAAAACTAGACGAAACGTGTGTGCTTGGTAATATGTTTAACATTAAGCTTTATACTGGCGCTCCATTATCTTATACAACATCAGGACAGAATGTTCCTAATGATATTGAATTGATAGATAAGCAGGCGTTAGCAAAGCATTTACTTGGAGGAAGCATTTAATGGACCAGGCGGAGAATTTACGAAATATTATAAAAAAAAAGAATGTTAAATCTGTTAAAAATTCAAGGGTGATAGCAGTAACAAGTGGTAAAGGAGGTGTGGGTAAATCAAGTACATCAATTAATCTTGCGCTTCAATTTAAAAGGCTTGGCAAAAAGGTGGTTATTCTTGATGCTGACTTTGGTATGGCTAATATAGAAGTAATGTTTGGAGTTATACCTAAATATAACTTAAGTGATTTGCTTTTTAAAGAAAAAGAAATTAAAGATATAGTGTGTGAAGGCCCAGAGGGAGTTCAGTTTATTTCTGGAGGTTCTGGTATTGCCAAACTTGTTAATCTTGATAATGAACAGATTAGACGACTTGTCAATAAGATGGGTGACCTTGAAGATATAGCAGATGTAATAATAATTGATACTGGTGCTGGAATTGCTCCGAGTGTTATGGAGTTCCTTGTGGCAAGCCCAGAAATATTGCTAGTCACAACACCAGAGCCAACTTCGATTACTGATTCTTATGCGTTATTAAAAGCACTTAGTATGAATGAGAATTTTGACAAAACATTTACTACTATTAAAATGATAGCTAATAAAGTATCAAGTGAGTCGGAAGGTCGTAAAGTATATGACAAATTAAGTGTGGTTGTATCAAAGTTTCTTAATATAGACATCGGTTTTGTCGGAACTGTACCACATGACAAAGATATAACAAAGGCAATTATGAAGCAAAAGCCTGTATCCATAATGTATCCTAATTCTACGGCTTCAAGGCATTATCAAAGTATTGTACAGATACTTGATAATCCAGAGGAAAGTGTAGATAATTCTAAGCATAAGGGTATCAGAGGTTATATTAAAACGATATTTGCTAATAAAAAATAGAATATAAAGATACATAAGATTGGAGAATAGTATGGCAAATGAATTACTTTTAGTTGGAACAAAGATTGAATTAAAAAGAGCAAGTAAGACACAAAAGGTTGATGGCGAAGCGAGTGTTACATATGTAAGCCAAATTCTTGACCGCGATGAAGATGGTAATATCATTGCAGCCATGCCTATAAGTGAAGGACACATTGTACCTATTGAAGTTGGAAGCGTATTTCAAGCATATTTTTATACTTCTAAAGGAATATTCAAAGGTAGATGTAGGATTGCATCAAGAGGAAAAGAACAGAATATATTTGTAATGACAATTCAGCTTGTAGATGAACTTGTAAGATATCAAAGAAGAGAATATTACAGACTTACCTGTCTTATAAATGCAAAGGTGAGAATACTTAATGTAACAGAGGTGTTAGAGTATTCTAAGAATTTTGAAATGCCAGAAGAACTTTCTGGTGAACCAGAAGATTGTGTAATTGTTGATATAAGTGGTGGTGGCGTTAGATTTATTTCTAATAGAAGCTATTCAAGAGATGGATATGTTTATATAGAATTTAATACATCATCTGTATCTGGAGAACAGGAATTTAAACTGATGGGCAGAGTTGTAATGTCTATCAAATCCGAAGCTAATAATGGTAAGTATGATAATCGTATACAATTTAAAGTAATCTCTAAGGATAAGAGAGAAGAAATAGTAAAATTTATTTTCGATGAACAAAGACGTTTGAGGCAAAAGGAAAGAGGATGATTTTATGGCGAAAAAAATATTAGTTATTGATGACTCTGCACTCATGAGAAGAGTTATTTCTGATATAATTAATGAAGGCGATGATTATGAAGTTGCTGCGATAGCGAAAGATGGAGTTGAAGGGTTTGATTTAATTGTATCTAATCCTAACTTATATAGTGCAGTAATACTTGATATCAATATGCCTAAGATGAATGGTCTTGAGCTATTAAAAGAACTTCAAAAAAACCGTATTGAACAGACAGTCATTGTAGTAAGTACGGTTGCAAAGCAGGGAGCTAAAGAAACAATACAAGCTCTTGAATATGGTGCATTTGATTTTGTTACAAAACCTGAGAATTATCTTGAAACTAAGGGTGTAGCATTTAAAGAAGCAATACACAAGATGCTTGATATTGCAACAAGTTCTAGAGCATCAATTGAAAGAACTAGAGTAATAAAAAGCAGAACAACACCATTAAGTGCAACTTCTAGGACTACTACAACAAGTAGATTGGGGCAAAATAGTTCTAATGCAGACAGAGCAAGTGCAATTAATGCTTTAAGACAAAGGTCAATGGAAAGAAATGTTGCACCAGCTAAGATAGAGGCATCATCATTAAGGAATGTTAAGAAAAACAAGAAAAAGATTGTTGCATTAGCTTGTTCTACTGGTGGACCTAAGTCATTACAGCAGGTTATACCGGTACTTCCAAAGAGCCTTGACTGCGGAGTTGTTGTTGTTCAACATATGCCAGCAGGATTTACAGCCTCATTAGCTCAAAGGTTAGACGAGATGAGTCAAGTTAAGGTAAAAGAAGCAGCACAAGGTGATATAATCAAAAAAGGTGTTGTATATATAGCACCTGGTGGATTTCATCTAAAGATTGTAAAAGCTGGAACAGAGTATAAGATAGACCTTAATAAAGAACCTGCTATTGAAGGATTAAGACCATGTGCCAATATTATGTATGAGTCACTTGAAAATAGTGATTTTGATGAAATAACCTGTGTAGTATTGACAGGAATGGGTGCCGATGGAACTAAAGGAATTAAAGGACTGGTAGATAAAAAGAAAAAGATATACGTTATAGCGCAAGATGAAGACAGTTGTGTAGTATATGGAATGCCAAAAGCAATAGCGAAGACAGGGTTAGTTAATGAGGTGGTACCACTCAATCGTATAGCTAACTCAATAACAAAGAACGTGGGGGTTATATAACATGGACGTAAGCCAATATTTAGAAATTTTTATTGATGAATCAAATGAGCATTTACAAAGTCTTAGTGACCAGTTAATGATACTTGAGAAAGAGCCTGATAATAGTGATACTATTAATGAGATATTCAGAGCGGCTCATTCTCTTAAAGGTATGGCTGGTACAATGGGTTATAAGAGAATGCAGAATTTAACACATGATATGGAAAATGTATTCTCAGAAGTTAGAAATGGTAACATGAAAGTTACATCTGACCTTGTTGATGTATTGTTCCAGTGTCTTGATGCACTTGAAACTTATGTAAATAACATTCAAGAAACACAAGATGAAGGAACTGATGATAATGAACCTATAATCAAAGCGTTGAATGAATTTATCGCTACTGAAAATGGTGCAAAGTCAGAAGAAAAGAAAGAAGAAGCAAAAGAAGAAAAGAAAGAAGAAGCACAGGACAATGGAGATATTGTTCTTGCTGATTTTGAAAAACATGCTGTTAATGAGGCAATTGCAAAGAGCATGCACGCTTATGTTATTAAGGTTACAGTTGATGAGAACTGTATTCTTAAGGCAGCTAGAGCATTTTTGGTATTTAAGAACTTAGAAGGACATGGTGATGTTATTAAGTCACAGCCTTCCGTTCAAGATATTGAAGATGAAAAGTTTGACTTTGAATTTAGTATTGTAGTTGTAACAGATGAAGATTTTGATACAATTATAGGTCATATAAAGAGTGTTTCAGAAATAAAAGATGCACAAGGTAGAGAAATAACTACTCCATTTACTATAGAAACATCTGTTGAAGAGCTTAAGCAAGAAGAGGAAGCTAAAAAGCAGGAAGAAGTTAAGAAAGAAGTTGCAAAGTCAACAGAAAAAGCACCTGCAACAAGTAGTAAGAATAAGCCAGCAGCAAAGACACCTGCAAAGCCAGCTAAACCAGTTGGACACACTGTAAGAGTAGATATTGAAAAGCTTGATGTATTAATGAACCTTGTAAGTGAGCTTATTATTGCAAAGAATGGACTTGTATCAGCAAGTGCTTCAGAAGAAAGTGAAAACAATACAATTAATCAGAGCTTTAATGAACAGATAGAATATCTTGAAAGAGTGACAACAAATCTTCATGAGTCAGTTATGAAGGTTAGAATGATGCCTATTGAAAGTGTTGTAAGTAAGTTCCCTAGAATGATACGAGACCTTTCAAAGAAGCTTAATAAGAAGATGGAACTTTATATGTCAGGTGAAGATACAGAACTTGATAGAACAGTTATTGATGAAATCGGTGACCCATTAATGCACCTTCTTAGAAATTCTGCTGACCATGGTCTTGAAAGTGCCGAAGTAAGAAAAGAAAGAGGCAAGAACGAAGTAGGTTCAATCTTCCTTGATGCTTATCAAGATGGTAACAATGTTGTTATCGAAGTAAGAGATGATGGTAATGGTATTGATATAGAAAAGGTTAAAAATAAAGCCATTGAAAAGGGTACTATAACTCAAGAGCAGGCAGAAGTTATGAGTGACAAGGAAATTGTTGACTTGTTATTTAGACCAAGTTTTTCAACTTCTGATAAGGTTACAGATGTATCAGGACGAGGTGTTGGTCTTGATGTTGTTAAGTCTAAGATTGAAGCTCTTGGTGGTGACGTTGAAGTTAAGACAAAGTATGGCGAAGGAAGTATATTTATTATAAGACTTCCATTAACACTTGCTATTATACAGGCTCTTATGGTTAAGCTTGGTGATGAAAAGTATGCTATTTCACTTGGCTCTATTCAGACTATAGAAGATATTCCTGTAACTGATATTAAGTATGTTCATGCTGAGGAAGTAATTAATCTTAGAGGTAATGTAATTCCTCTTATAAGATTAAGAGATGTATTAGATGTACCGGGTGAAGCTCAGGAGCAAGATACAATTACAGTAGTTATAGTAACTAAGGGTGATAAGCAGGCTGGTCTTGTAGTAGATAGTCTTATAGGTCAGATGGAAATCGTTATTAAGTCACTCGGTAAGTATATAAACATTAACAAGATGATAAGTGGTGCTACAATCTTAGGTGATGGTTCAGTTGCTCTTATTATCGATGCAAATACTCTTGTGTAAGGGGGATTAAGTAGTAATGGAAGAAGTTAAGAAGATAGAAAATACAGCAGTAGAAGAGAGTGATACACTTGTACAGTATATAGTTGTAAAGATAGGCAATGAACAGTATGGCATTAATATACAGTACATAGATAATATTGTAAGAAGTCAAAAGATTACAAGAGTTCCTAAGACACAGATGTACTATAAGGGAGTTATTAACCTTCGTGGGGAGATTATTCCAGTAATGAGTATTCGTCTTAAACTCGGTCTTTCTGATGATGAATTTACAGATAAGACAAGAATTATTATTGTTAAGGTTGAAAATGCTACAATTGGTGTTATAGTTGACCAGGTAAGAGAAGTTGTTACACTTGATAGCGAAGATACTGAAAAGATTACAAAAACAGCAAGTGATGATGCAGCAGCAGGATATATAAGCGGAATTGGTAAGAGCAAGGGCGAATTAATATCTCTGTTAGACATTGTTGGAGTTGTTGTTGAGAATTAAGAGAGTGGTGTGAGTTATGGCAAAGATAAGTCTTGATGGTTTAGATGATGTTCAATACGATGTATTGAAAGAAATTGGTAATATCGGTGCCGGAAATGCAACAACTGCTTTGTCTAAGATGCTTAATATGAAGATGGATATGTCTGTTCCTAATGTGGCACTTGTGCCATTTACGGACATATCTTCTATAATTGGACAGGAAGACCAGACTGTTGTAGGAATACTTTTAGGCATTGAGGGTGATATAGATGGTATGATGATGTTTATATTTGACACAAAGTCAGCTTACCATCTTGTAAATACTTTAATGATGAGAGATGCTAATGAAAATGATGACAGGTCATTAAAGGATTTTTCTGAAATGGAAATGTCAGCATTAAATGAAATTGGAAATATTGTATCGGGTTCTTATCTGAACGCTATTTCTGCTTTGACTGGTATGAAGATAATTTCAACAGTTCCATCAATGGCAATAGACATGATTGGGGCTATGCTTAGTTTACCAGCAGCAGAGTTTGGAAAGTACGGTGATAAGCTTTTATTAATAAAGTCACAGTTTGGTGAACTCGATTTTGTTAATGGATACTTTTTATTAATACCTGAACTTAACTCTTATGATAAGATATTATCATCATTAGGTGTTGGCTGATGTATATATTAATATGTGATTAAGAAATGGATAGATAAATTATATGGGGAATATGATTAAAGTAGGCATGGCCGATTTAAAGGTCTGTAAAGCTCCTGATGCACTTACAACACTTGGATTAGGTTCTTGTGTTGGTGTTGCATTATATGATCCTGTAACAAAGGTAAGTGGTTTGTTACATTGTATGCTTCCAGATAGTACACAGATAAGAAATAATTCTAATTTGGCAAAGTTTGCCGATACAGGTATAGATGAATTAATACGTCAGATGATAGCATTGGGTGCTTCTAGAGCTAGACTTGTTGCAAAGATAGCTGGCGGAGCACAGATGTTTGCAATGGCATCAGCTAATGATTCGTTAAGAGTTGGTGAGCGTAATGCAGAAGCTGCAAAACTTAAGTTAAGACAGTATAATATTAGGTTGCTTGCAGAAGACTGTGGTAAGAATTATGGTAGAACAGTTGAGTTTTATTCTGAAAATGGTGATTACTTAATTAAGGCAGTTGGAAAGCCACCAAAGATTATTTAATGCGTGGCTTTTGGAGGATATATGAAGAAATTTAGAAATGTTCCTGCATTGGTGACTTTGCTTGCTGGTTTTGTTATGGCAATATTTATGATTTTGGAAAAGTTTACACTTATGAATTTCCTTTGGATATTAGTTAGTGTTATGATAGCTTTTTATGTTGCAGGCATAGTGCTAAGAGTTATATTAAACAAAGCTTTTAAAGACCCAGAAACAGAAGATGCAGATGATGCAGAGAATGAAGAAGGCTTGGAAGACACACAAGAAACAGAGGAAAATGCAGATAATAGTAAGTCTTCAGTCGTATAGTTATTGATAAACAGCTTTATTATTAAAGTATTATAATATACATTTTGGGAGAATTGGTAATGAATGATGCTGAAAAGAATAAACTGTGGCAGGAATATAAAAAAAGCGGCAGCAGTCAAATAAGAGAACAGTTAATAATGGAATATGCTCAATTAGTAAAGATTGTTGCTGGAAGACTGAACATGTATCTTGGAAACAATGTTGAATATGATGATTTGGTTGGATATGGAATATTTGGTCTGATTGATGCTATTGATAAGTTTAACTACGATAAGAATGTTAAATTTGAAACATATGCAAGTCTTAGAATAAGAGGTGCTATTCTTGACCAGATTAGAAAGATGGACTGGATACCACGCTCTTTAAGACAAAAACAAAAAAAGATAGATACGGCAGTTTTAAAAATTGAATCCAATACTGGTAAAGTTGCAACGGATGAAGAAGTAGCACAGGAGTTGTGTATAACTGTTGAAGAATTAAATAACTGGCAGGGACAGACAAAAGCGTCTAATATTATCTCATTAGAAGAGTATACAGACTCTTGTAGTGAGATAAGAATAGATTCTTCAAAAAGTGAACGTTTTTTACAACCTGAACAGGTAGTAGAAAATGATGAGCTTAAAAATAAAATAATTGAAGCAATTGAGAGTCTTACTGAAAAAGAAAAAAGTGTTATTACACTTTATTATTATGAGGAAATGACATTAAAAGAAATTAGTATGGTGCTGGAAGTTTCAGAGTCTAGAGTTTCACAGCTTCATACAAAAGCACTAAATAAAATGAAATTAAAGCTTGGGGAATATTTAGATATTTTAACTCGTGTTTAATATAGCTTTGGTTAGGAGTCTGTATGAGAAAAAACAAAAATGGTTTTTATCAGTTTGCTTGTAAAGAGGATGGTATTTATATAACGGTATATTCAGGAATTGATGGTAAGGATAATGCTAATCTAAAAGATGCACTTTTCTACATAGAAAAGAGAAATATACCAGATGTAGATGTTGTAAAAGTAGGAGAAGCATTTAAAAATGCAAATGAGCAAGGATATACAGTTAAGATATCGTCTAGTGAATGTCATGCTATTGATGAATTTGGACTTTATTATATAGCTTCTGATGGAATGAAGACTGAAGCAGTATTTTATCCTCCATTTGAAGGTGCGCATGAATTAAGTAAAACAGAAATAATTAACGATATTACACATGCTGGAGTAAGAAATGGTATTGATGAAAGTGTAATAGAAGAATTTTTAAGTTCTAAAAACTATAATAAAACATATATAGTTGCAAAGGGAACAAAACCAGTTGAAGGTAAGGCTGGTTTTGTGGAATATAAGTTTAATACGCAATTAAAGCCTCGCCCTAAGATGAACGATGATGGAACAGTAGATTTTCATACACTTGAGAATGTAAACCATGTGGCAGAGGGAGATGTAGTTGCAGTGCTGCACCCTGAGCAAAGAGGTGAAGCAGGTATTGATGTGTATGGCAGGTCAATAAGACCATCAAGTGTAAAACATGTTGTATTCAAATATGGAAAAAATCTTTCAATATCAGAAGATGGTTTGTCACTTATATCTATGGTAAGTGGTCATGTAACACTTGAAAATGATAAGGTGTTCGTATCAAATGTCATGGAAATTGTAGATGTCGATAATTCTACAGGTGATATAAAATATGATGGTAATGTTTCTATAAAGGGCAATATATTAGCAGGATTTTCAATTGAAGCTAAAGGTGATGTAGTTGTAAGTGGTGTTGTAGAAGGTGCAACAGTTATAGCAGGCGGCAATATAATCTTAAATAGAGGCGTTCAAGGAATGAATAGAGCTGTTATTAAGGCTGGTGGCAACATAGTTACAAAGTTCATAGAAGGAGCATCACTTGTTGAAGCAGGTGGTGATATTTCAACGGACTCAATTTTACATAGCAAGGTATTTGCTAATGGCACAATAACGGCTGAGGGTAAAAAAGGTCTTATTATTGGTGGCGAGGTAAAGTCATCTAAGATGATTATCGCTAAGGTAATAGGTAACACTATGGGAACAGCTACAACGGTTGGTGCAGGTGTTGACCCGTCAGCAAAGAGAAGACTAGAAGAACTTAAAAAAGAGTTAGAAACTCTTGGGAATAATAAGTTACAATTAAATCAAGTTATTACAGTTCTTAGAAAGAAACAGGATATGGAGGGAACTTTAAGTAAGGATAAGCAAGAATTACAACAAAAGTCAACTCGTAATTTGTTATTAATAGAAAAAGAACTAATTGAAAAGAGGAAAGAATATGCTGAATTAAAACAGAAAATAGTTGAAGATGACAATGCCAGAATTAAAGTTTCAGATACTATTTATAATGGTGTTAAGCTTGTTTTTGGCGACCAATTCCTGTTTATTAAGGAAAAGAACTGCCATTGTCAATATGCAAAAGAAAGAGCAGATATTGTTCAACTTTCATTATAACTTTTATAGGTAATTGCGAAATGAATTGACTGTAATTTATGTATTTTGCATAGAAATAAGCCCCAATATGATATTTTAGACCTTGAAATTTAGGCAAAATAGATATAAAAGTTTTTATTTTAGTGAGGAGCATTGCAAAATAGAGACTCAAAGAAGTTAGAGTTTATGCAGCTTGTGGAGTTTTGCAAACGCCTATTATAACTTTTAGACTAAAAGGAGGCACTTGTAACATGAAGCCAATAGATGTAGCTATGATACAACAGATAAATGAAGTGTCCAATATAAAACTATCTCAAGACCACAAACCGATGGTTGAACAACAGACAATTTCTACAATGGTTCAAAAGGAAGTTGAAGTAAAAGCAGAAGTTGTTACAAGCAAAGACGATGTTGAAAATCGTGAACAAAAGTATGATGCAAAAGAAAAAAGTGGTAATGAGTACGAAGATGGTAAAAAAGGAAGATATGAAAAAAAGAACAAAAGCGATGGAAAGGTCTTTTTAAAAGGTCATAATATTGCAGATTTTGATATTAAGATATAAACTATAAAAAACACGCCTTGCGAGTTTTTTAAGTTGCCACGACTTTGCCAAAGCCTGTACTTAAAAGAGGCTTTGGCTTGTTGTTCGCATAAATGAAAGTGTCCGTAAGATGTAATTCTTAAGGGCACTTTTATAGAATTGTTATTATGATACTTTTATTGAAATGGAGAAAATTTAATGTCAACAATATTTATAGTAATGATAGTATTAGGCTTATGTTTTATTGTAATAAGCTTTTTAATAAAGGGAGAAAAGGACAATAAGAATATAAATCAAAGTACAACATCTTCTGTTAATATAAGTGACCAGAAGATAGAGCTTACAGAAAAGCAAAAAGATGATATAAAATCACAAGTCGATGCTTTAATAGAAGAACAGATTAATTCAATAGACGATAGAACAGAGGCTTCATTAGATAGAATATCTAATACAAAGATTCTTGAAATGAATGAATATGCTGATACTATTATGAATGAAATAAGTCGTAATCACAATGAAACAGTTTTCTTATATGATATGCTTAATGAAAAAGCAAAAGAAGTAAAAGGAACAGTAAAAGATGTTAATATAGCAACACAGCAAGTAAAGAAAATTCAAAGCAGTACTATGGGACTTGCAAAAGAAAATACTAATAAAAAAAGTATTAATCAAGATAAAAAAGACAACTTAAATACAAAGTCAGAAGATTATATTGAAGTAGTACATATTCCTGATGATGAAGATAAAGTAAAAAATAATGTAATAGATATTGCGCAAAAAGATAAAGCTAAAACAAGACTTATGGAATTGTCAAAGCAGTCTTTAGCAAAGGAAGATGACACAAAAGAAAAGACAAAACAAAATAATCAAGCAGGAAAGCTTACTGATATGATGGAAGCAGGAAAGAGTCTTGACAATAATTTGAGTAAAATTATAAATAACGAAAATAATGACATTAAAAGCCATAATAGTGAAAGACAAGTTACAAAAAATGAAAAGAATGAGAAAATTCTTGAATTACACAATATGGGCTTTACACCAACAGAAATTGCTAAGAATATGGGAATTGGAACAGGTGAGGTTAGTCTTATTATAGATTTGTATGGTAAAAATAATAAATAATTATTTGAAATGGAGATTTTTATGAAATTAAAATATTACATAAGAGGTGTTGGAATAGGCGTTATAATTACAACTTTTGTATTTATGATTGCAAATCTTGCAGGTGTTTTTTCAAGTACTGAAAAAGTAATATCAGAAACAGAAACTAAAGCAACAAGTTCTGTATTAGCTTATGCAACTAATGCTTCAACAGAGCAAGACAAGCAAGCTACAACTATAGCTACAGTATCAACTAAAGAAAATACATCTAATGATGATGAAACAACGCAAAGTGATGATGAAACTCAAAGCAATAATGAAAGTGAATTAGATGAAACTAACGAACAAAGTTCGCAAGAAGTAACTACAAGAAGTAGTCAAAATAATCAAAATAGTGAAGATGATGGAGAATTTGTTGAAGTAGAGATAAGAAATATAAAATATGTATCAGAAGTGAGCGAAATTTTATATGATATGGGAATTATTTCAGATGTAAGTGAATTTAATAGTTTTATGACATTTTCAGGTAATGACCTTAAAGTAAAAGAGGGAAGATATAAGTTAAAGCCTGGAGATACATTTGAAAATATTGCTAGTGTAATTACAAGAAGTGAATAAAAAATAAAAAGATATTGAAAAAATACTTGATTTATTTATCGTATACTGATATAATACGTTTCGTGTGAAAAAACATGTGGACGGATTTGGTAATTGGTGCTGATGCTCGTCAGTGATTACTAAGCGAGAAATCCACAAAAGATTATTAACCAATGGAGGTATTAAAATGAGCGTAATTTCAATGAAGCAGTTACTTGAAGCAGGTGTTCACTTCGGACATCAGACAAGAAGATGGAACCCTAAGATGGCAGAATACATCTACACAGAAAGAAATGGTATTCATATCATCGATTTACAGAAGTCAGTAGGAATGGTAGATGATGCTTACAAGGCAATCTCAGATATCGTTGCTGATGGTGGTACAATTCTTTTCGTAGGTACAAAGAAGCAGGCTCAGGATGCTATTGCAACAGAAGCTGAAAGATGTGGAATGTTCTATGTTAATGAAAGATGGTTAGGCGGTATGCTTACTAACTTCAAGACAATCCAGAGTAGAATTGCAAGACTTAAGGATATCGAAAGAATGCAGGAAGATGGAACATTTGATGTTCTTCCTAAGAAAGAAGTTATCAACCTTAAGAAGGAACTTGACAAGCTTACAAAGAACCTTGGCGGTATCAAGGAAATGAAGAGACTTCCAGATGCTATCTTCATCGTTGACCCTAAGAAAGAAAGAATTTGTGTACAGGAAGCTCATGCACTTGGTATCAAGCTTATCGGTATTGCAGATACTAACTGTGACCCAGATGAATTAGATTATGTAATTCCTGGTAACGATGATGCAATTAGAGCTGTTAAGCTTATCGTTTCTAAGATGGCTGATGCTGTTATCGAAGCTAATCAGGGTGTTGAAGAAGCTCCAGTTGAAGCTGAAGAAGTAGCAGAAGAAGCATAATTATCTATAGAATTAAGATAAACTGAAGTTTATTAATATATATCCGTAATTGGAATTCTAAAAATGCTTCAGCCTGAAAGTTACAGGTTGAAGCATTTTTTAAAAACATTAAAATCATATAAATGGAGGATACAAAAATGGCAGTTACAGCAGCAATGGTAAAAGAATTAAGAGAAATGACAGGCGCAGGTATGATGGATTGTAAGAAGGCGCTTTCTAATACAGATGGTGATATGGATAAGGCTGTTGAATACTTAAGAGAAAATGGTATGGCAAAGGCAGCTAAGAAGGCTGGAAGAATTGCAGCAGAAGGTATCGTTAAGGTTGTTACAGAAGGAAATAAGGCAGCAATCGTTGAAGTAAACTCAGAAACAGACTTCGTTGCAAAGAACGCAGATTTCAATGCTTACGTTGAAGAAGTAGCACAGCAGGCATTAAATACAAAGGCTACTGATATTGATGCTTTCTTAGCAGAAAGCTGGACAAAGGATACATCTAAGACAGTTGCAGATGTATTAGCAGGACAGGTTGCTATTATCGGAGAAAACCTTAAGATTAGAAGATTTGCACAGGTTGAAGAAAGCAACGGTTTCATCGCTTCTTACATTCATATGGGTGGAAAGATTGGTGTTCTTGTTGATGTTGAAACAGATGTTGTAAACTCAGCTATCGAAGAAATGGCAAAGAACGTAGCTATGCAGGCAGCAGCTCTTAAGCCAATGTACACAAATAGAAGCGAAGTTGACCCAGAATATATCGCTAAAGAAACGGAAATCATCACAGCTACAGCTAAGAACGAAAAGCCAGATGCTAACGATAAGATTATCGAAGGTATGGTTAAGGGGCGTCTTAACAAGGAACTTAAGGAAATCTGTCTTCTTGACCAGACATATGTTAAGGCTGAAGATGGTAAGCAGAGTGTATCTGCTTATGTAGCAGAAGTTGCTAAAGCAAACAATGCTAACATTACAATTAAGGGATTTGTTCGTTTTGAAACAGGCGAAGGTATCGAAAAGAAGAACGAAGACTTTGCAGCAGAAGTAGCAGCTCAGTTACAGTAATTAAAATATAATATTACTATACATTCTGTAAAAGTATGTATTGATTATTTTGCAGGATATTCATATTGTAAATGTGGATATCCTGCTTTTTTGGGCTCTTTGTCAAGAGTGGGGGTAAAAATCCCATATTAGAAAACTGGTGCGTGAGCATCACTTTTTTTGTATAATTAAGTCATTGATAAAAGTATTCTATTTCTAAAATTCTCAAAATTGCGAAAGCCGTAACCATTTCTTTTAATAACTTTATTTCCTTGAATAGGAGCATCTTTAATAATAGAGTGATGGTAATCGTGAACTTTATTAGTGACAGAGTTACAAAAAGGGCAAGAAATATTTCTGCGTTGCAGATGAAAGTGTAAATGTATATCAGTTGACGAAAATTTGATATTATCAACAATTAGGTCTTTAATTTCTAATAGATTTCTTTACCCCCAAGTAAAGTTTAGAACCTATTTCATGCTAATATTGTATTTTTTAAAGAAATCCCACTAAAATAGTATAAATTGTATGAATTAGTAGTTGACAATCTCGAAAAATAATGTATTATTATATCATACTATTTAGATAGGAATAATTAGGAAAAGGGGACACATATGAAATTCAATACAGCATTATTGCATGGAGATTTTAGAGGTGATAAAGTAACTGGTTCTACATTAACACCTATATATCAGTCAAGTGCATTTGAACATAAAACAGCAGAAGAACTTGAAAAGATATTTCATAATCAGGCTCCAGGATATTCATATACAAGAATAGCTAATCCGACAATAGACGCATTTGAAAAGAGAATGACAGCTTTGGAGGGCGGAGTAGCAAGTGTTGCTTGTGCTTCTGGAATGGCAGCTCTTTATAATGCTTTTTGTAATATATTAAGAGCAGGTGATGAGATTGTATCAAGTGCTAGTCTTTATGGTGGAAGCATAGACCTGTTTAGAGATTTAGAAAGCTTTGGAATTACAACACGTTACGTTGAAAATAACAATTGGGAACAATTTCAAGAAGCAACTAACGAACATACAAGATTGTATTTTGCTGAAACAATAGGTAATCCAAGACTTGATGTTACAGATATTAAGACACTTTCAGAGCTTGCACACAAGAATTGTGTACCACTTATTATTGATAATACAGTAGCTACAGCTTATCTTGTAAAGCCACTTAGTTTAGGCGCTGACGTTGTAGTTAATTCAACATCTAAATATATTAATGCAAATAGTAGTGCAATATCTGGTGTTATAACAGATGGTGGAAAGTTTAAGTGGGATATTGAAAAGTATCCGGGAATGAAAGACTTTAAGAAGTTTGGCCCATTTGCTTATACAGCTAAGTTAAGAAATGGACTTTTTAGAAATACAGGTGCTTGCCTTTCGCCACAAAATGCTTTCTATAATAGCATTGGTATGGAAACACTCGGTCTTAGAATGGAACGCATTTGTAGCAATGCAAAAAAACTTGCTGAGTTTTTCAATTCAGAATACAGCGATATAACAGTTAATTATCCGGGACTTGAAAATAGCAAGTGGCATGATATAGCAAAGGAACAGTTTGGAGAAAACGCAGGTGGAATTATTACAATAAGAACTGGAAGCAAAGAAAAAGCATTTGGAATAATTAATGCACTTAAACTCCCACTTATAGTATCGAATATAGGTGATACTAAGACACTTGTTATCCATCCAGAATCTACACTTAACGTACATAGTACAGAAGAAGAAAAAAAGACTGCTGGTGTATTTGATGATTTAATAAGAATTAGTGTCGGAATTGAAGATATAGAAGACCTTATCGAAGATTTCAGACAGGCAATTAATTCTGTTGAAAATATGTAATTCGTAATTAGAAAATATTGATATATATACATTACTTATTATATAATATCGACGATAATATTAAGTTTTAATACATAAAGCAGAAAAGAGGTAAAATATGGCGAAAATTGATTACGCATCATTAAAAAAAGGTGGTTTTATGAGACAGAAGCAAAAAGGTTTCTTCTCATTAAGAGTTCAAGTTGTAGGTGGTAATCTTACAGCAGAAAACATTAAAGCTATCGCAGAAGTATCTGAAAAGTACGGTAAAGGTTATGTACATATGACATCAAGACAAGGTATTGAAATACCATTTATTAACTTTGAAGATATTGAACAAGTAAGAGCCGAACTTGCAGATGGTGGTGTAAAGCCGGGTGTATGTGGTCCAAGAGTAAGAACTGTAACAGCTTGTCAGGGTAATGCAGTCTGTCCTAGTGGCTGTATTGACTCTTATGATATCGCACAAAAGCTTGATAGTCATTATTTTGGTAGAGAACTTCCACATAAGTTTAAGTTCGGTGTTACAGGTTGTCAGAATAACTGTCTTAAGGCAGAAGAAAATGATATCGGCGTTAAGGGCGGTATGAAGGTTAATTGGGTACAGGATAAATGTATCAACTGTGGAGTATGTGAAAAGGCTTGTCGTGAGGGTGCAATTAAGTGTACAGGAACAGAAGTTATAGTTGACCAGTCAAAATGTACATACTGCGGAAGATGTTCAAAGGCTTGTCCAACAGAAGCATGGGATACAAAGAGTGGTTTCATAGTTTCATTTGGTGGATTATTTGGTAATCACATATATAAGGGTGAAAATCTTTTGCCATTAATTGAAGACGAAGAAACATTATTTAGAGTTACAGATGCAGCAATTGACTTCTTTGAAGAAAATGCTAATCCGGGTGAAAGATTTAGACTTTTACTTCAAAGAGTTGGAGAAGACGAATTCAGAGAGAAAATTCAAAAAGCTTACGAAGGTAAGTAATTAGAATGGAGAATAAAGATGGAGATAGAAGGAATTAAGATTGATGACCAAGTAGATATTACTGATAAGGTATGCCCACTTACATTTGTTAAAGCAAAGGTTGCATTAGACGAACTTGAAGATGGTGAGGTTATTGCTATTAGAATGAACGATGGTGAGCCAGTTCAGAATGTACCAAGAAGTATTAAAGAAGAAGGTCATCAGATATTAAAGCTTGTTAATAACGAAGATGGTACATATAGCCTTATCGTTAAAAAAGTTGAAGATTAATTAAATTGATTATAGAAATACGATGAAAGGAGAAAGACATGGCAGCAAGAGTAGGTAAAGATGATTTTAAGGAAAAAGTATTAGATAGTACACTTCCGGTACTTATCGACTTTTATTCAGACAGTTGTGTTCCATGTAAGAGAATGACTCCTGTTATAGGCGATATTGAAGACGACAACGAAGGAAAGCTTGCAGTCTACAAGGTAAATATTAACTTTGACGCAGATATCGCAGAGCAATATGAAGTGCAGTCAGTTCCAACACTTGTATTATTTAACAAGGGAAATGAAGTTGCAAGACAGACGGGTGCAGTTAGAAAAGATGCACTTAGTCAGTGGCTTGAAGAAAATTTATCAAAATAATATTTTGTAAATTCATTTAGATATTTATATCTTTAATAAAAAAGTTGAATTAAAACGACAGAAAGAGGAGAAATATGCAGATTATAGTATCAGGAACAAAAAAAGAAGTTAAAGATGGTTTAACATTACCAGAACTTATCGAACTTGAAAATGTTGAAACACCAGAATATGTAACAGTTTCAATTAATGAAGAATTTATCGACAGTGATAAGAAAGCAACAACAGTATTAAAGGAAGGCGATAATGTAGAGTTCCTTTACTTCATGGGAGGTGGAAGCTATGGCATTAACTGATGAACAAATTGAAAGATATTCAAGACATATTATTTTAAAAGAAGTTGGCGCAAAAGGTCAAAGAAGGCTTCTTAATGCAAAAGTATTAATCGTAGGTGCAGGTGGTCTTGGTGCTCCTGCAGCTATGTACCTTGCTGCCGCTGGTGTAGGTACAATTGGAATAGTTGACGCAGATGATGTTGATTTAAGTAATCTTCAAAGACAGATTATTCATCAGACAGCAGATATTGGCAAGGCTAAAGTTAAGTCAGCTAAAGAAACAATTAATGCAATGAACCCAGATGTTGTTGTTAATACATATAGAGAATTCCTTACAAGTGAAAATATAATGGATATCATTAAGGATTATGATTTCATTATTGATGGAACTGATAATTTCCCTGCTAAGTTCCTTATTAACGACGCTTGTGTAATGGCTAAGAAGCCATTTTCACACGCAGGTATTATAAGATTTAAGGGTCAGCTTATGACTTATGTTCCAGGAGAAGGACCATGTTACAGATGTGTATTTAAGAACCCACCACCAAAGGATGCAGTACCTACATGTAAGCAGGCTGGTGTTATCGGTGCTATGGGAGGTGTTATTGGAAGCCTTCAAGCAATGGAAGCTATTAAGTACATTACAGGTGTAGGTAAACTTTTAACGGGTTATCTTTTAACTTATGATGCAATCAATCAGGAATTTCATAAGATTAAGCTTCCATCAGACACAGATGGTTGTGCAGTATGCGGAAGTCATCCAACAATTACTGAACTTATTGATTATGAACAGGTTGAATGTACAGACCACATTTAATATATAAAGTTAGACATTATAAAGCTTAAGTATTTACACATAATTTACCTCCAAAATTATTATTTAAGTTTTATAAAATCTATAATGTTGCCAATCATTTTACTACTCTAAAAGTGTAAGGTGATTGGCAGACTATTAACTGGTCAAATTAAAGCTTTGATAATAAAGAGTATTAATAATTGAAAGGAAATAATGCTGTATGATTTCAATGAATAAATCTGATTATGAACTTATACTTGAACATGCTAAATCAGTTGTTCCAGAAGAAGCATGTGGACTTATTGCTGGTAGTATTGAAGATGGCAATAAAATCATAAAAAAAGTTTATATTTTAACAAACATCGACCATTCAAACGAACATTTTACACTTGACCCTAAAGAACAATTAGCAGCAGTTAAGGATATGAGAGCTAATGGACTTACTCCACTTGGAAATTGGCATTCTCACCCAGAGTCACCATCAAGACCATCAGAAGAAGATAAACGTTTAGCTTACGACAGCAAAGCTAGTTATATGATACTTTCATTAATGGAAGAAGATAAGCCAGTGCTTAATTCTTTCCATATTGAAGGCGATGTTTCAACAAAGGAAGAACTTGTTATATGTTAGATGTTGTAATTATAGGAAGTGGCCCTGCAGGACTTACTTCTGCTATCTATGCAAAAAGAGCTGAGCTTTCAGTTGTTGTTATAGAAAAAGAGTATCTTGGTACAGGTCAGATAGCTGAGAGCAGTCTAGTTGACAATTATCCAGGAATTCCGGAGACAGATGGTTACAGTCTTGGCGAAGCATTTAGAGAACACGCAGAGCGACTTGGCACAGAATTTATTGAAGCTGAAGTTACTTCTATAGAAAAAAAAGACAATATATTTATTTGTAAATGTGATAACGGTGATACCATTGAAGCTGAAAGTGTTATATTTGCAACAGGTTGTCATCATAGAAATCTTGGAATAGAAGACGAAGCTAAATACACAGGAAAAGGCATATCTTATTGTGCAGTATGTGATGGTGCATTTTATAAGGATAAGACGGCCACAGTAATTGGCGGTGGTGATACAGCCTTAGATGACGCTTTATATCTTTCTGATATATGTAGTAGAGTCAATCTTATTCATAGGAGAGATGAATTTAGAGGTTCAAAGTCGACTCTTGAACGTTTAAAATTAAAAGAAAATGTTAATATTATAACTAAAGCTAATGTTAAAAATATAACAGGTGAGAAGAAAATAGAAAGTATTGTGCTTGATACAGGAGAAATAGTTAATACGGATGGATTGTTTGTAGCAGTTGGAATGGTGCCACAGACAGCACTTTTAAAAGATTTTGATGTATTAGATAACAATGGATATGTAAAAGCACAAGAAGATTGCCGTACATCATGCGATGGCTTGTATGTGGCAGGCGATATAAGAACAAAGAAATTAAGACAAGTAATTACAGCGGCAGCAGATGGTGCTAATGCTGTTCAATCAATAATAAGTCTGCGATAATAATGCGTTTAAAGCGCAGGAATGGAGAAATATATGAAAAATGTAAAAGATAGTGCTGCTGAGTTAATCGGCGGTACACCAATGCTTTTTATTCACAAATATATGAAAGAAGTTAATGTAACACAGGCTTCAATTCTTGCAAAGCTTGAATATTTCAATCCTGCTGGTTCTGTAAAGGACAGAGTAGCACTTTCTATGATTGAAGATGCGGAGGAGAAAGGTATATTAAAGCCGGGAGCTACAATAATTGAGCCAACATCAGGAAATACTGGTATTGGAATTGGTTGTGTGGCAGCAGCTAAAGGTTATAAGGCTATACTTACACTTCCAGAAACAATGTCTGTTGAAAGAAGAAATCTTTTACAGGCGTATGGAGCTGAAATTGTTCTTACTGACGGTTACAAAGGAATGAAAGGCGCAATTGAAAAGGCAGAGGAGTTAAAGGAGCAAATTCCAGGCTCTATCATTCTTGGACAATTTGAAAATCCAGCTAACCCAAAGGCTCATATAGAAACAACTGGCCCAGAAATATGGGAACAGACAGAAGGAAAAGTTGATATATTTGTTGCCGGAGTAGGAACAGGCGGTACTATTTCAGGTGTTGGAAAGTACTTAAAGAGTAAAAATCCTAATGTTAAGATTGTAGCAGTTGAGCCTGCGACAAGCCCTGTGTTGTCAGAAGGAAAGTCTGGCCCACATAAAATTCAAGGAATTGGAGCTGGCTTTGTTCCAAAGACTCTTGATACATCTATATATGATGAGATTATTAAGATTGAAAATGATGATGCTTTTGACGAAGGAAGAAGATTTGCGACATCAGAAGGTTTACTTGTTGGTATTAGTTCTGGTGCGGCGTTAAAGGCAGCTTCTATACTTGCTTCAAGAGAAGAAAATAAGGGAAAGGTTATTGTAGTACTTCTCCCAGATTCAGGTGATAGATATTTATCAACAGCATTATTTTCAAAGGGACATAAATAGATTTTTTTAGTTTGTTTGTGTGTTCCACTAGGTTTTGAGAGATATCAGTATTATATAAAGTAAACACACACCAGTGAAAGAACACTTTAATATATTTATATGCCCTCGCCAAACAAGTCTGTTTGGCGCTGTCATACAAATATATTAAAGTGTTCTTTGAATGGTGGATTTATTACTTGGTATAATGCTGATATTATTTTTGGTGTTGGACTCCCTAAAAAAGAGTTTTGAAATTTTTGTATTTGGCATTATAACAAACTTATATAATAGTTTGGTAATAAAATATAATAATAAATGCACTATAAAAAAATAATAATCTATAGGAATTAAGCTGTTAAATTTAATTGCGTAGTTAGGACTTTTAGGATATAATGGTAAAAAAGTCTGATGATTTAGTGTGAATATTGAAATGTTCTATTTATTTATGTGAACAATGAGTTCAAGTTCGTACTTGCACAAGACTTTGGTGATTGTCGTGATAAATTGATAAGCTTGTAGGGAGTGTTTATTATAGTTTCTAAAGACGAAGAACGTAAATACAATTAAAGAGAGGACTTGTTATATGAAGGGCAAATTGGCGATTAGTGTTTCTAAGGATACTATGCTTGCAACAGTAAGTATTGTTCCAGATAATGTTATTGAGGTTACAGAAGAATATATCCTTAAGGAACTTAAAGACTTTGGAATTAAGGCAGGAATTGATAGGAATGTTGTAGCAGCTATGCTTCATAAGGGGGAGTATTATAGTACATATACTGTGGCAGTTGGAAAAAATGCGGTTAATGGTGCTGATGGATTTTATGAATTGGCAATGTTGAAATAGATGGTGTAGTTGAAGCGGCTTATATTGAGTTAGGTAAAGATATAATTATAAAGCATGGAGTGCATGGAAAACAAAAAGCACAGCTTAGAGCAAGAAATTCAGTAGTTGCAACATTTCTTGAAGAAACAGATGTAGAAGCCGATACAATAATTATTGACCATATGATTAACTGTAATGCTATGGCTAGAAAAAAGATAAGTGCAACAGGAAAGAATGGTGTCATTATCGGCGGTGTTACAACTTCTAAAGATAGAATAGAAGCTGATGTAATTAGCAATGCAAAAGGAGTAAAGACAACACTTGTCTTAAAGACCTTGCCAGATAGAATAGTCGAAAAGAGTGCTATTGTTATTAATAAAAGAGCTTACGATGGAATTAATGCAAGAATTAATAATATGGTGCTTTCAATAGAAGATGATGGTCATGGAGAATATAGAATAATTGACCATGAGATTAAAAGATACGAAGTCGGTCAGTTTAAGTATGATGAAATTAAGTATATTAGCAGCAATCGTGCGAGAGTTCTTCTAGTTGATGACGAGCCAATTATTCTTAAGACATTCTTTGGCTTCTTAAATGGAAAGTATGACGTTGCCGCTGTTAATTCAGCAAGAGATGCTTTTGCATATATGAAAAATACAATACCAGACCTTATATTATTAGATTATCGTATAAGATTTAATGAAGGGTTATGTCTTTCACTTTTTACGTTATCAATTGCTTTGTGGTTATTTACAGAAACGCAATTTAATCAATTTATGTTTAAAAATACATCGTTTATAACAGTTACGGCATATGAAATATTAATGCTTACACCAGTGCCTATTGCGTTATTATTTTCTTATGGTGGAAGACCTAAAAAGATTAAAAGAGCAGCAATAATAGCCGCAGTAATTCCTATGGGTGTATGGATTATTAATAATACCTTACATTTACTAGGAATAGTATGCTTAGGTCATACACTTAAGTTTACACAGGCAATGTTATTTGTAGATGTATTTTTTATAGCTGGAATACAATTTGCTGATATTATTCATATTCGTTCACGAAAAAATGAATATCGTGGAGTGTTTTGGGAAGTTCCGCTAGTTGGAGTAAGTATTCTTTTACCATTAGCTATTATAGAGCTTTTAAAATATATGTTTACAATTAATAAGTATCCTAATGATGGCATATTAATTACAATTGGAATTATGTGTTATATATTAGCACTTTCAGTAGATTCAGGGCTTAGAGTATATTATGCTAATATTAATATTAAAGCAGCTTCAGAAGAAAAGACACGTTTCCTTGCCAATATGAGTCACGATTTAAGAACTCCGCTTAATGCAATTTTAGGTTTTAATGAAATGATACTTAGAGAGTCACAAGATGATAAGATAACTTCTTATTCTTCAAGTATTCAAAGTGCTGGTGACTCTATGAAGGAGATTATAAATTCTATTCTTGATATAAACAGCATTTCTTGATGCTAAAAGATTTCTTGATGAGTTGGGAATATAAAGCACAGTGTTATATGCTAATGAGCTTTGTACATATTGCCGATAATATAAATATATCTATAATTAGTAATGAGTTAATTGGATTGTAAATATTCATTTAACTAGAAAGGGTGGAATTGATGAAGATAAATAATAACAGTGATTATTCAATATTGTACAAAGCAGTATGTTTATTTAACTCTAATGAAACACAAAAAACAAATAAAATAACAGCAGATAAAGTTAAAGAAGCCAATGAAAAAGCACAACAAGCAAAGACACCTATAAAAAGATATAAAGAGGGACGTTATAATTGTCCTTATTCAGAATATGCAGATGCCTCTGGAACTATAGTTTATAATGGTGTTGTATTTCAGTGTGACTCAGAAAAGAATAGACTATGTTTAGGTGATGTAACAAACCTTAAGAATTGTCTTACAATACATCTTAAAAGGGGAAGTCTTGTAGTAAACAAAAACAATTTATCACAGCTTAGCGATGCTATTGGAATGTTTTCACCTGAAGATGCCAATATAATAATGCGTGCATTAGCAGAATATCAAAAGGTTAAGGATAAACTTAACGAAATAGAAGATGATAAAATGGGCATAGGTCAGGAAGATACTGATAGTGATAGCAAAGATGAGAGTACAAGTTCTGACAGTGAAAATACTTATCATGTATTAAAGGGAAGCTTTGATGTAAGTGAGCTTGCCGAAAATCAAAAAGAACAGCAAAAAGAAAGTAGTGAAAAAATAGAGAAGAAATCTATAGAAGACTTACAAAAGAAACAAGAAGAATTGATTGATGAAAATTTAACAAAAGAAAAGTTAAAGGAAGAAAAAATCGCTGATATTACAGAAGAAATGATAGAAAGACTATTGGCATAGTTTTATTAAGATTTGACATTAGACCATGTGTTGCTGCATACATTACACATGGTCTTATATAAATTGTAGTATGCAGAAATGAGGAAGATTATGAATATTAAGGAAGCAACACGCGAAATGAAAGCAGATAGTTATAAAATGGCAGGACTTTCACTAGAGGTAAGAAATAACATTTTAGCGAATGTAAAGAATGCTTTAATTGAAAATAAAGATAAAATATTTGAAGCAAATAATAAGGACTTGCAGGCAGCAGATAGTTTAGGCATTGCACAGTCTGTAAAAAAAAGACTTAAATTTGATGAGCATAAGCTTTCTGATGTAACAAATGGAATTGATGAGCTTATACGCCTAGACGACCCTGTAGGAAAAATACAGTTAAAAAGACAGCTTGACGAAGGGCTTAATCTTTATAGAGTGTCTTGTCCGATTGGTGTTATTGGAATTATATTTGAAGCAAGACCAGACGCACTTGTGCAGATATCTTCTTTGTGTATTAAGAGTGGCAACTGTGCCGTATTAAAGGGTGGCAAGGAAACAGCTAATACTAATAAAGTGTTATTTGACATTATATATAAAACAGCAATAGATAATGGCGCACCAAAGGGGTGTATGTTACAGGCAGAGCAGCATAATGAGATAGATGAGCTTCTTGAATGTAATAAATCAGTTGATTTGCTTATTCCAAGAGGTTCTAATAAGTTTGTTCAGTATATTATGAACAACACTAAAATTCCAGTTATGGGTCATGCTGATGGAGTGTGTCATATATACGTTGATGATAAAGCTGATATAGATAAGGCAATACCAATAATTGTAGATGCTAAAACACAATATACGGCTGCTTGTAATGCTACAGAAACACTTCTTGTCAATAGAAAGATTGCAAAAGAAGCAATTCCAGTTATTGCAAAGGCTTTAACTCAAAAAGGTGTTAAGCTTCATGGAACAAAAGAAGTAGCTGATTATGTAGCTTGTGAATATATGAGTGATGAAGACTTTAATACAGAATATCTTGACCTTGCTATATCAATTAAGCTTGTAGATAATGTAGATGAAGCAATAGAACATATTAATAAGTTTGGCTCACATCACACAGATTGTATTATTACAGAAGATAGTGAAGTTGCAGATAAGTTTATGCAGATGGTAGACTCGGCAGGAGTATACAAGAATTGTTCTACACGTTTTGCAGATGGATTTAGATATGGATTTGGAGCAGAAGTAGGAATAAGCACAAGTAAAATTCACGCAAGAGGTCCAGTTGGGCTTGAAGGGCTTGTTACATATAAGTATAAGCTGTATGGTGATGGAAATATTGTTGGTGATTATGCAGATGGGAAAAAGCAATTCCATTTTAAAGATATATGTTAATTTCAACAATATCAAAAAACACATCATTTATCGTGTGTAGCAATAAGGTGTGTTGTAAATAATAAATCAGATTACTAATTTGTTTAATTGACAAAAGTGATGATATATAGAAAGGCAGAGCAATATGGAAACAAAAATACTACAAGACAAGCTAAAAGTTTTAGATAATGAATTTGTACAAAAAAATAATGAAAAAGTTCAAACAGAGAGAATGTTTCTTGATGTGCTTTGTAGGAATTACACAACGGTAAATTATGTAGATTTAAAATCTAATATAGCAAAAACACTAAAGGTAGATAAAAGTGCAAATGCGGCAAAAATTTTACCTGATACAGTTAGTCAAAAAATTAACTATAAAGAAATTATTAAAAGTTATTGTGATAAATTTGTAGTAGGCAAAAAGGAATTTTTAGAAGTTATGCAGCCAGAGCATCTTTTAAATAAACTTACAAAGGCAGAAAAGTTTGTTTATCGCTATGAGAGTGTACCTAATAAAGCAGGTCATAAACATTTTGAAGTCCATGTTGTTCGTGTAAATGAAAATGAATTTGATGGTACAGCGATTGTTGCATTTTGTCATATTGATGATATTATTGCAAAGGAAATACAGTATCAGCTCAAATTAGAAAAGACAGCATATAGTGATGTGCTTACAGGTATTGGCAATCGTACAGCCTTTCGTAAAGAACTTATTGAGTGCGAGATTTATAAAAATGCAGGTTGTGTAGTTGCTGATATAAATAATTTAAAGTTATGTAATGACAGATATGGTCATCAAGAGGGAGATAAGATTATTGCAGATGCTGCCGAATGTATTAGTAAAGCTTTTGAAGAAGTTGGAAAGTGTTATAGAATTGGTGGGGATGAGTTTTGTGTATTGATACATGATGTAGAAATATCAAGCTTACTTTTAGCATTAGAAAAAATGGAAGAGCTTATCGCACAGAAAAATAAAACTAGAATAATGCAGTTATCAATAGCAGTTGGATATTCTATTCGAGAAAATGAACAAGAAAGCATGGAACAACTTTTTAACAGAAGTGATGAAATGATGTATGATGTTAAACATCAAATGAAAAAAGCTTTTCCAGTTTATCGTGAAGAACGTATTAAGAATTACTTAAGTGTATTAAAAATTTTAAGCAAATCTACTGATGATTATTTATTTTTATTTGATATAACAAAGGATGAAACTTGGTTTTTGGGAGATATAGATAAAAAATATGCAATACGAGATAAAGGGATACCAACAAATACTATACAAGAAATGGTAGCTATTACTCATAAAGCAGATAGAAAAATGTTAATAGAAGACTTAGAACAAGTTACAAATGGGAAAAAAGATAAGCATGATATGGATTATCGTTGGATAAATAGAAATGGTGAAGTTGTATGGATTAGTTGTCGTGCAACTGTAGTAAAGGATGACAAAGGCAAGCCATTTGTACTTATAGGCAGAGTATCAGATACTTCTTTACGCTATTTATACCATTCACTTACAAAGTTATTCAATAAAGAGAAAATGTTGATGGATTTGAAAAAAGGGCTTTTTGGTAGTAACTTTGGATATTTTATGTTTGTTGCAATAGACCATTTGGGAAGTATTAATCTTAAACATGGTAGAAATTATGGTGATAAGATTATAAAAGAATGTGCTATGGTGCTTGAAGATTATTCAAAGCTAGAAAATATATGGCACGTTGAAAATAATTGTTTTGCATTATATCTTGATGTTGACACTGAAGAAAAAGTGCGTGAAGTGTATGATGATTTATTAGACAAATTGTCTGATATATGTACCATTTCAGCAGGAGTTGTAAAAAACAGCAAAGAGATGTTTAAAGATGAAAATAATCTATATGCTTGTGCTGAAATGATGCTTGAAAAAGCAAAGCATATTGAAATTAAAACGATAATATTCTTTTCACAAGAAGATTTACAGCAAAGAATTAAGAAGTTACAATTCCTTGAAGAAATGCAGGAAAGTGTTAAAAATGGTTGTGAAGGTTTTTATTTGTGTTATCAACCACAAGTAAAGACAGGAAATTATAAATTGTTTGGAGCAGAAGCACTTTTGCGATATCATTCAAAAAAGCAAGGTGAGGTTTATCCTGATGAATTTATACCACTACTTGAACAGTCTAAACTTATTAATCAAGTAGGAATGTGGGTATTAGAAGAAGCATTAAGTCAGTGTAAGCAATGGAGAGAAATAAAGCCAGATTTTCACATTAGTGTTAATTTTTCAGCGGTTCAGTTAAAAGAAAAAGACATAGGAGATAAAGTCCTTAATACTTTAGATAAAATAGGACTTTTGGGAAGTGCGCTTACAATTGAGATTACGGAGTCTACACAATTGTCAAGTATAAGAGATTTAAAGACTACCTTTAAGCTTTGGATGGATGCAGGAATTGAATTGTCAATTGATGACTTTGGAACAGGATATGCAAGTATGAGTTATTTAAAGGAATTAAATGTCAATGAAATTAAAATTGACAAATTATTCGTTCAAGGCGTAGAGAAGTCAACTTATAATTATAGACTTATTGGTAATATTATAGAGTTTGCAAAAAATAACTCTATTCGTATCTGTTGTGAAGGTGTTGAAGATATGCGTGAATTAACAGTGCTAGAGGGTTTAGCACCAAATCTAATACAAGGTTATCTATTTGCAAAGCCATGTGAAAAGCAGGAATTTGAAAATCATTTTGTTAATGAAAAGAGTAAAGCATATCAAGAGTATGAAGAATTTGTTCAAAAAATATACAGATATAAAGGTAGAATGCACACAGTATATTTTGATACAAAGAATATTTTAAGAGAAACACTTCTGGGCTTGTGGATTATACGAATAAAGGATGATGATAATTATTATGAAATGCACGCAGACGAAACAATGGAAAAAGTTATTTGTGTAGATAGGAAATATACGCCGAAGGAATGTTATGATTTTTGGTTTAATCGTATAAAAGATGGCTATAGTGAGTATGTTGCTTCTAATGTAAAACGAATGATAGAAACAGGTAAGGTTATACAACTTCAATATCCCTGGATACACCCAATTTATGGAGAGGTAATAGTTCGTTGTACAGGAAAACGTGTTGAAGATACTGATGGAATGGTGACATTAGAAGGATATCATAGAATTGTAAGTAATATTGAAAGTTCTGTGTCAGAACTTTGATTATAAGAGTTTAATTGTAAAAGAAGTTTTAATAAATTAAAACTTCTTTTTTTTTATTGGTTTAACAACCAATAAAACCACCTGCTATGCAGGTGTGTTCCCAATAAGCTTTAGCTTTAAGTAAAAAAACCTCCATGTTATAATGAATTAAGGTTCGCCAACCAAATTCATTAAATCAAGGAGGTATCCAAATGGATAATAATAGTTTATCACATACAAAATGGACATGCAAATATCATATTGTATTTGCACCAAAATATAGAAGAAAAGTAATATATAAACAGATAAGAGCAGATATAGCACATATTTTGAGTGAATTATGTAAAAGAAAATGAATAGAAATAATAGCTGCCGAATGTATGCCAGATCATATACATATGTTTGTGAGTATACCACCAAAGTATAGCGTATCTGAAGTAATGGGATATTTAAAAGGAGAAAGTTCACTGATGATATTTGATAGACATGCAGATTTAAAGTATAAATATGGAAATAGGCATTTTTGGTGTAGAGGATATTATGTTGATACAGTTGGGAAAAATGCAAAGAAAATAGAAGAATATGTAAGAAATCAGATGCAGGAAGATATGGAATATGATCAGATGACATTGAAAGAATATATAGACCCGTTTACGGGTGAGCCAGTAAAGAAGGCATAGGATAAAGCCCTTTAGGGCAAGCCTGTGGTAGTTATGCGCATGGCGAACCTTCAAAGGCTCTTTAGAGCCAGCTAGTACTACAGTCTTATAGCCGCAGAGCAAACCACCAGCTGAGCTGGTGGTAATGATTTTTTAAAACTACTTGTTAGATGAGACTAACTATGGTAATATATAACTAATAAAACTACATATTTTAATAATATTTAAGCCATAAGTCATGCACACATGGCTATGTGGCTTAACATTTACTTATTAGTAGTTATTAACAATGTGTGCAGAAAAGAGGTTATTATGAATATTGTGGAATTTAAAAATGTTGTGAGAACATATGCATCTGGTGATAATACATTTAATGCGTTAGATGGTATTGACCTTTCTTTAGAAGATGGTAAGCTTATTGTAATATTAGGCCCTAGCGGTGCTGGTAAAAGTACGCTTCTTAATATGCTAGGTGGTCTTGACAGTCCAACGAGCGGAACTATTATCGTTGATGGTAAAGATATATCTACATTATCTAATAATGAATTAGCTGATTACAGAGCTTCAAAGGTGGGCTTTGTATTTCAGTCATATAATCTTATACCAACACTTACTGTTCTTGAAAACATTTCCCTTGTAAATGAAATAGCTCCCAATCCACTAGACGCAAAAGAAATGTTAAAAGAAGTCGGACTTGAAAGACACATGAAAAATTTCCCATCTGAATTATCAGGAGGTGAACAGCAAAGAGTATCAATAGCTAGAGCATTAACTAAAAATCCTAAGATACTTCTTTGTGATGAACCGACTGGTGCGCTTGACTCGCAGACAGGTGTAATGGTATTAAAGTTACTTCTTAAAATGGCAAGGAACTACGGAAAGACTATTATTATAGTAACCCATAACCAAAATATTGCACTTATGGCTGATACCGTTATAAAAGTAAAAAATGGCAAGATTAAGTCTTGTGAAAATCAAGCTAAACCATTAGCTGTTGATGAAATTAACTGGTAGAAAGGTGGGAGTCTTATGTTATTTAAAAAGCTGCTTAGAACTATTAAGCATTACAAAGCACAATTTATTTCAATGATACTTATGGTTACGTTGGGTATCGGTGTACTTTTTGGTTTTAATGTTGAATGGTATACGATAGAGCAAGACACGAATGACTTTTTTGAAAGAACAGGTTTTGCGGATTATAGAGTAGTGTCTACAAATGGATTTTCTGAAAGTGATACGCAAAAAATAGCAGATATTGATGGTGTAGACGATGTTACAAGATATTTTTCAATGAATATGCAGCGCAAAGACTCATCACACCTTATAGGCGTATGTGTAACTACTAATGCGAATGTGTCAGGTTTTATTGTTACAGAAGGTGCTGCTTATGATGAAAATGATACATCAGGCTTTTGGTTATTTGACAAATATGCAAAGGCTAATGATATCAATATAGGTGATACTTTAACTCTTACATATGAAACGATAGAGCTTACGGGTGAAGTAAAGGGACTTATTGAAGCTGGAGAACAGATGATACCACTTCAAGACAGTGACCAGCTTATGCCAGATTTTAGCAAGTACGGATATGTGTACATTTCTCCTAAGACATTTGAAGATACAATTGTTGATAATTATAAGGAAAAATATCTTAGTAAGATAAGTGATATTATACAAGAGAGTATTAATTCAGGAAATGCTGATATTATAGACAGTGATTTGTCACAGCAATATGCTTCTTTAATATCTGGTGAGCAGATAAATAATATTAATGCTTCTGATATAGTGGATAAATATTATTCTCAAGTTAATGTAAAGTCATCACTTAGTAAGGCTGATTTTACAGAAAGACTTGAAGAAGCTGTCGGTGAAACACTTATGGTACTTACAAAAAACGAAACTGTTTCTTATTCAGAGGCAAATGGAGAAGCTACTGAGGGTAAGACGATGGCTTCAATTCTTCCAGTGCTATTTCTTGCAATTGCAATTCTTACTATGATTACGACTATGCAAAGAATTACAGCAAATGAAAAGACTCAGATTGGTACACTTAAAGCAATAGGTTTTCGTGATGTGAGAATTATAAGGCATTATACTTCATTTGCAATACTTATAGCATTGGTAGGTTCAGTTGTCGGAATTATTTTGGGTTACGGTATTGGATACTATGTTATGAACCCTAACGGAATGATGGCAACTTATATTGTTATGGACAATTGGAGTCTTAAAGTACCATTTTGGACTTGGTTTGTTATTATAGGTATAGATGTACTTATGATACTTATAGGTTATTTGTCTGTTAAGAACACACTTAAAGGAACTGCGGCGGACACATTAAGACCTTATACTCCTAAGAAAATTAAAAATATGATTATTGAAAAAACTCCTTTGTGGGATAAGTTTGGATTTGCAACAAAATGGAACTTAAGAGATGCAATGCGACACAAATCAAGAACAATTGTTACATTTATCGGTATATTGGGTTGTATGGTTATGATAGTTGCAACAATTGGTATGTCAGATACTATGGATAATTATCTTAATGTGTATTACACTGACGTAATGAAGTATAACACAAAGGTAAACATTTCTGATGAAGTCGACAATGAAAAGGCAGTAGAACTTGCTAATAGGTTAAATGGTGATTACAGTGCTTCTATAAGTGTTCAACTTGAAGATACTGCTTATTCACTTGATGTTTATAATATTGAAAATGATATGATATGTTTCCTTAATGAAAACAATGACATTATAGAGCTTCCGAGTGACGGTGCGCTTGTCAGCCTTAGAATAATGGAAAAGTATAATCTCAAAGAGGGAGATGTTATAACCGTTTCACCATTTGGCACTAGTGAAAAATATGATATAAAGATAGCAGGTGTTGCAAGGTCAATGTCTGAAAATATTAATGTTTCGCTTGAATATGCTAATAAGATATATTCTGATAACAATGTAAAGCTTACTGACAGCGATAGATATAAGATTGGCAATATATATACAAGTGAAAGTAAGGATAATATAAGTGATGATATTATTTCAACTATGCAGACTAAAAAAGAGATAGAAGAAACGTTTTCATCATTTATGGGTATGATGTATCAGATGATTGGTATTCTTATCGTGGCAGCAGTTGTATTAAGTCTTGTTGTGTTATATAATCTTGGTGTAATGAGTTACATTGAAAGATATCGTGAAATGGCAACGTTAAAGGTAGTAGGCTTTAAGGATAAGAAGATAAGCAGTATTCTTATAAGTCAGAATATATGGATAACAGTAATCGGTATAATAGTAGGTATTCTAGCAGGAGTTGGCGTGTTAATATACATGATTGACAACCTTGCTTCTGAATATGAAATAATGGCACATTGTGGAGTGCTTACATATACAGTAGGCCCTGTTATTACGTTTGCTGTATCTTTAATTGTTGGTGTGATGATTTCAAAGAAAAACAAACATATTAATATGGTCGAAGCACTTAAAGGTATTGAATAAGTCAAGCAATATTTGTGTTGCATATAGAAGTGAATATTTGATTTGTAATGTTAAGTGTTTCGGAAATGAGGTAAAAAATGGAATTTAGTGAATTAATTGAAAAAAGAAGAAGTATACGTTCATACGACCCATCAAAAAGAGTTACAAAACGACAGATAGAAGAATGTGTCGATTCTGCTATTCAAGCACCATCTTGGAAAAATTTGCAAACATCAAGGTATTATTGCATATTGGAAGAAGAAAAAGTACAGGAATTTGCAAAGAAGTGTCTTCCAGAGTTTAACATTAATAATTCAAATGGAGCTTCACTTGTTATAACTACATTTGTTAAAAATGTAGTTGGCTTCAACAAAGAAACACATGAACCAGTAACAGAGTGTGGTAATGGTTGGGGATATTACGACTTAGGACTTCACAATGAAAACTTCATATTAAAAGCGAAAGATATGGGACTTGATACACTTATAATGGGTATTCGTGATGGTGAAGCAATAAGAAAGTTTTTAAATATTCCAGATACAGAAGAAGTAGTTTCAGTAATAGCCGTAGGATACGCCACAAAAGAAGCTACAAAGCCTAAGAGAAAAGAAGTAGGAGATATTTGTAAATTTATCTAAGAATTGTTGTAAGCAAATATCAAAGTTGATTGAGAATAATAACTAAATAAAAAATATTAAAATGCCTTAATTATTGTAAGAAGCAATAGTTGGGGCATTTTTTGTGTTTTGACAAACTTCTATGGCAAAATAGAGCGGAAGCGGTGGAACTTATTTAGAAGAATTACCACATGAAAATAGATTATCATATCAAATTTGCAAATAATGACCACATATGTCAATTTCAATACAACAAACCAAAAAATCCACACTTCAAAAAACAAATAATTAAAAAAGTATTTTGAATTGCATATACTATTAGACAAATTTCAGCAAAAAGTTTATAATTATATAAAGTGAATTATAAAATGTACGTAAAATTAGAATATCTATTAATTAAAGACGGGCAGGAATGGAGATTAAAGTATGAGTGATACGAAGAAAATTGTAAATGTTATTATAACAAATGTAAGTAGTATATCAGAATATAATTATGAAAAAAGGAGATATGTTTATGAGAATGATGCTAAATTCAAAAATGAAGAAGATACTATTGAAGGATGTTTTACAAATGAGCCAGCAATTAAATATTTAATAAAAAAATTAAAAAAAGAAGGACAAAAGTTAGATGAGATAATGCTTATAACAAGTAATCAAGTTAGAAAGACAATCAAAAGAACTCAAAATTCCAAATTAGAATCAGATTATGCTGACGGGTTAATTACTAAAATTAAAGATTTTTGTACACAAGAAAATATTAATATAAATTCTTCTGATATAAATAATATTATTGAATTTAAAGAGAATAAATTAATTATTACAAAAGGTCATAACCCAAATGAATTAATTGTACAACTTAGTAAGAATATACCTAAAAATGAGTTTGAACAAGATTATCCCAAAGAAAATAATAAAGATATAACAACATTTCAAGTATTAATTGATAAGATTGAAAAATTTTGTGAGAAGGAAAATATTGATAAAATTAATAGACCTAGAATAAATACTGTTGATTTAGGAGAAGGTAATAATGAAAGTGACGTTGTAAAAGCTGTTATGGAAGTAAAAAATGCTTTAGTTAAATTATTAAAAGATAAAAATACTTATGTTAATGTTTATATTGAATCTAATGGTGGTATTAGATATGCAACGTCAATGCTTATAAATATATTAAATTCATTAGAAAAAACATATGACAATATAAAAGTTAAAAGTATATTTAGTATAGCATTATTTGATAAAGAACCTGACAAAAATGGAAGAATTTACATTCGTAATACATATATGATGTATGCTTCAACAGACCTTTCCTCTACAATTGTTGAGTTTACACATTACGGTAGAATAAAGTTTTTAACAGATTATTTTGCAAGAAGAAAAGAAGTAAGTACTAATAAAAAAGTTTTTAAAGATATTGATAGATGTATTAATAAACTCCATAAGTTATCAGATGATTTACAATTATGTAGAACTGAACAAATAATTGATGATTTTTATGGTATTAATAATATACAATTGGAATTGGAAAAATTTGTAAGTGATTATAAAAATTCTACATCTGATAATGTAGATGCACAAATATTTATATATGTAATTCAAGAGATATTAAAAGAATATGAAATGATTTATAAACATAAATATGATGATAAGTTTTTAAACCTTCCAACTATTATACAATGGTGTATTGACAAAGATTATATACAACAAGCATTGACATTTTGTTCTGAACGCCTTCCTAAATATATGGTTGAAATGGGAATTATAAATATTAACGATGACTTAATATCATATGCTTATGAATGTGATACAAAGAAGAACTATGATTATGAAGAAAATTATTATTTATTAACTCAATTTTTTATTAATCATTATCGTAGACTTGTTTCATATATAAAACTAGATGAATTATTAAAATTAGCAATTAATAATAATATAATAACTCAATCGCAATATAATAAATATGAAGATGGTATAAAAAATAAAATTAATAATGATAAATACAATGCTTTATTTGAAAATATAAGAAATACGTTTAAACAAGTTTTAAGTAAGACTAAGATAGAAGATAATACGATATCTATAAGAGATTGGTGTCTAAAAAATCTTAATGATAATATTAATACTGAAAAGATTAGAGATTTGGTCCAAAACTTAAGATTTCCTCAATATAATGAATATAATTATAAATATACAATGCAATATGTAAACGATATTAAAAATAAAATAGAAGAAATATCAACAGAAGAGATAAATAATTCAAATAAGTATATTAAAGATAGTTTAAATTATGCTTATTTCGATTTGTTGGATAACAAATATTTAACAACAATGGATATAGATACATTTATTAAAATACAAGTTATTTATGGAATACTAAAAGAACAGAGAGATTTATCTAACCATGCGTCAGATGGTAATAGACAACAAAGTGATAATGTGTTAAGTATGGAGCAAATTAAAGTTTTTATAAAAGAAGAATTAAATGTAATCAATGAGTACAATAACAAACATAATAAATAATTATAATGCTAATATAAAGGAGAACAGAACAAATGTTTATTAATTTATCAAATCACACTTCAGAAAATTGGGGTGAATTTCAGAAAAAAGAAGCTATTAAATATGGTGATATTATTGATATGCCATTTCCAGCAATAAGTCCTTATCTATCAAGTGAAGAATTAGATGTTATAGTAAATGAATATTACGAAAAGGTGAGAAAATACAATTCTCCAGTTGTTATGTTGCAAGGTGAATTTATCTTTACATTTAGATTAGTTACAAAGTTAAAAAATGCTGGAATTAAAGTTGTGGCAGGGCGAAGCGAAAGAGTTGTAAAAGAAACGGTTAATGAAAATGGAACTGCGATAAAAAGAAGCGAATTTAATTTTGTAGGCTTTATGGAGTATTAATAATATTGATTAAAAGTATCTAATTGATTTACTAAGGAGGGTATATGTGCAAAAAAGTTTTAGCGATGTACGATGTAAGGGGTATTCAAAATTATATTTATAGAACCCCACATATTAAAGATGCTATGGGAGCTTCAATTATAATAGAAGATATAATTGTAAATGCTTTAGAAGATGCATGCCAAAAACAAAGTGAAGAAAAAACACTCAAACTAGATATAAATGATAAAGACTTAGATTGGGAAGAAGGTGATAATTATAAAAAATTCCAATCATCAAATAAATCCGTACAAGTTCTTTATATTGGTGGTGGTAATGCTTATGTTATGTATAAAAACAAAGATTTATGTGTTGCAATAAATAAAAAAATGTCAAAGTATATTATTGAAAATACATATTCTTTACAATTAGCTACAACTTATGTCGAAGTCACTGGTGACTATGAAAAAGATTATGATAAACTTCGTGAAGAAATGAACAAAGTAAAAGCTAATATGTCAGGAGCTAAACCATTAGGAGCGCTTCCTATTATGAAAACCGAAATAAAGACAGGATATCCAGCTGTTGCAGATGTAGAGATTGATAAATATCGTGTTGATATAAGTAAAGAAACATTTTTAAAATTAGATGAGAAAAATGAAAAAATTAAAGAATTAAAAGAAGATAAGTTTCTTGAAAATTATATTAATGAAGGTAAAGATAGCAGAATTGCTGTAGTACATATTGATGGCAACAATATGGCAAAACGTATTGCAAAACAGATAGAAAATATTAAAGATTATACAAAAGCCGTTAATATTATGCGAAAAATATCTCACAATATTAAAACTTCATATAACGATACTTTTGACAAGATGAAAAAGAAATTTGAAGATGAAGAAGTATTACCTAATGAGAATATTGAGCGTTTTATTAGAAAAATAATTGTTGCTGGTGATGATATTACTTATGTTTGCAATGCGCATATTGCATTAGAAACTGTGCGTTATTTTAGTGAAAATATTGCTGGAAAAGTTATGGTTAATAACGATAACTTGGAAGAATTGGATGAAAAAGAAAAAAAAGAATATATAAAAGAATATGGTTTTAGTATATGTGCAGGAATAGCATATATAGGAAGTCACTTCCCATTTTATACAGCTTATGAGGTTGCAGAGGAATGTTGCTCAAATGCTAAGAAAGTAGCTAAAGCTGAAGAAAATCGTGATGGAGAACGTATTGGTAATTATGTGGATTTTCAGATATGTAAAAACATCCATTGTCGTAATCTTGATAGAATAAGACAAGAAGAATATTGTACACCTACAGGAGAAAATCTTCTTATTCGTCCATATTATATTCCTACAGAATATCAGTATGAATTAGAAAAAAATGCTAACAAAGAAAATGATTATACAAATCTTAAAAAAAATATTATTGCATTTTCAGATAGTAAAAACATTCCACGTTCTTATGTGAAAGATATTTGTAATACATATAGTTTAGGTAAATATCAAACTAATACATTATATTCATTTTTAAAGTCTAGAAAACATAAGTTACCAAATGGTGAAAACGAAATGTATCGAGATATAAATGGAAAATCTACAGCTCTGTGGTATGACGCAGTAGAAATTATGGATTACAATTTATTTATTTTAAAAGATAAGGAGAATGTTAATGAAATATAATTATATTATGAAAATTGAATTGTTAAGTGATATGTGTACATCTGATGGTGGTGTATATAACAGTTCAATTGATATAGATGTGTGTTATGATACATTTGGTTTCCCGTATATTCCTGCTAAACGTTTGAAAGGCTGTCTTAGAGAATGTGCAATTGAACTTTCCGATTGGGGTGTTAAAATTGATATTGATGATATGTTTGGAGCGCAAACAAAAGAAAATAAGAACGGAAATATTATTATAAGGGATGCTTATATACAAGATAGACAAAAATATATAGATGAAATACAACAGTATAAAAATACAGCACCAGTACTATGCCACCCACAAAATATTTTAAATACATTTACATATTTAAGAACACAAACTTCAATTGATTATAATACAGGTGTAGCAAAAGACCAGTCGCTTAGAACAATTCGAGTTGTAAATAAAGGATGTGTATTTTATGCTAATATATCTATTAATGAAAAATACGAAGAAAATCTTAGAAAATGTACTACCATATTAAAGCATATAGGAATTATACGAACAAGGGGAATGGGAGAGATTAAGGTAACATTAGAAAAGATAACAAACTCAGATACAGATATAATTAATAGAATTAATAACAATTTAGTCTGTGCAAAGTATAGGAATGGTGCTAATTATCTTGAATATGCTATTACTTTAAATTCTCCAATAATCTGTAAGTCTATTAATGGGCAAGAAGAAAATTCTCTTGATTATATTGAAGGTGCAAAAATAATCGGTTATATTTCACAGTATATGAGAGATACTCCAATGTGGAATAATATGTTGCAAGCATTATCAGAGAATAAAATAATATTTTCTAATGCCTATATTAGTAAAGACAATGAGAGATTAACAGAAGTTCCAGCTTCATTTTACGAGATTAAAAATGACAAAGTTAATTATCGAAATAAAATATATGAGCTAGAGAAAAACAAGACAGAAAAACAAAGCAATGAGCAATTAAACAGTATGAAGCATTGTTATGTGAAGTTGCTTAAAGATGGAATAATTAAAAAATTTGACGTTGAAATAGAAGAAAGATACCATCACAGCAGAACAGCCGACAAGTCTATAGGACGAGCTTTGGGTGATAATAACTCAAAGTTCTATCAGATATCATCTATAAGAGCAGGTCAAGCATTCAAAGGCTTTATTACTGGCAATGAAAATATTATTAAAAACATTTATGATATAATAAAAGATAATACATTTGCTTCAATAGGCTATTCAAAAAATGGTGAATATGGCGATTGTACAATAAATGTTACAAATACTAATAAAGTTAAATCAAAAAATGTTAGAAAAATGAAAAAGTTCTACATTAAGTTAAATTCACCAACAATTATATACAGTGACAAAGCCACATATACAACTTCTGTGACAGAGCTTGTGAAAGAATTATCATTTGCACTTAATATTGATGAAGATATTCTTCTTAAGAAAATTATTAAAAGATATATCAAAACTACATTTACAGGTGGGTTTAATGTGACTTGGAAACATAGAAAACCAACAATTGCAGCATTTGATAAAGGCACAGTAATTGTATTTGAATTAGCTAGTGATATAGAGCTTCCAAAAGATACAATATGGCTTGGTGAACGCAATATGGAAGGTTATGGTGAGTGTATAATTAGGGAATGTAAAAGTGGTTCTTATAAAGGGCAAATAATTAATGAGCAATTAGTTAATACAATAAATTCAACAACTAACCCTAAAGTTTATTATTCTAGTAATTTGCTTATTAGTAAAGTGGCTATAAATTTATTCTATGATTATTTATATGCAAAAGCTTCAGAATGTGCAGGCGAAGCGAAATATTATTCTGGTGGAACTATAAATAATATGATAATGATGTGTAACGAATGTTCTAGTATTGAACAAGTAAAGAATACATTTCAACAGCGATATGAAAAGACATCAGATAATAAAACACAAAAATTATCTGAAGCTAAAGATATATATAAGAATTCTGATAAGTTAGACGAGTTAAAGAGAGAATTTAATACCATATATAATATAGAGCTATTTTGTGATGAAGAAGAAGAAAAACTTAAACTTTATTATTTAAAGCAATATTTAATTCAATTAAAGTATCAATTACGACAAAAAGAGGAGGCGCAAAATGAGCAATAATAGCAATAACATAATAAAAAGAATATATATAGCCGTAGATGTAACACTTGCTTCTCCACTTTCTATATGTAATGGATTATCTAAAAATACAGACAATGATATATTAAAAAATTCATTGGGAGAGATATTTATTCCGGGAACTTCACTTGCTGGAGCTATGCGTAATTATCTTGAAAATGATAACAATAGTAAATCTATTTTTGGATATGCTAATGGTAATGAAGGAGAAATGAGTTCTTTATTTATTGCAGATACTTATATTGATAAGACCAATATTTCAGTGCGTGATGGTGTGGGGCTTAATAAAGACAAGATTGCAATAGACAACCAGAAATATGACTATGAAATAGTTGAAACAGGCAAAGGTACAATAAGAATTGAAGTTATTATACGAAAATATGATGAAAACAAAGACAAGCTAAAAGATATATGCAAAATTTTAAAAGGCATTTCTAATGGTGATATTCGTTTTGGCTATAAGAAAAATAGAGGACTAGGGAAGCTTAAAGTAACAAAGGTTTATAAGTGGGAATTTGATAAAGCAAGTGTTAAGGATTGGCTTAAGTTCAATGAAAAAACACTTGAAGAACAAAAACATCTGGATAATTGTGTATGGGAGAACTGGCAAAACTATAATAATTTAGAAGTTGATAAAAAGTATATATCAATAAGCTTGCCATTAAAATTAACTGGTGGAATAAGTATTCGTAAATATTCTACAATGGTTTATAATGTGAATTTTGAACATATTACAATACAACAGTTATATGAAAATGGAGTAAAAACACACAATTTACCTATAATTCCCGGCACTAGCTGGGCAGGTGCAATTAGACATCGTGCTGAAAAGATACTTAATCAATTAAAGTGTAGTGAAGCTAAAAGTGAACAGTTAATTAAAAAATGGTTTGGCTATGTTGATACTGATAATGATGATACTAAAAATAAAGCTTGTCAGTCTATGATTGTAATTGATGAAAGTATACTTAAAAATTCTAATCCGCTTATTACTGTACGAAATAATGTAAATAGATTTAGTGGTGCAACGGTAGAAGGTGCTTTATATAAAGAAAAGGCATACTTCGGTGGTGATACTGTATTAAAAATAAAGGTTCAGAAAGATAAAGATGGTTTGTATAAATCACTGATAGCCCTTTTATATCTAGTTATGAAGGACATTGAAAAAGGATATTTGTCAATCGGTGGTGCTACTGCTATTGGTAGGGGACTTTTTACAGAAAATGGTGATATAACAATAACATTTCCTGAAAAAGACAATCTAAATGAATGTAATAAAGAATTAATAAAAATAATACAAAGCGAGGAAATGTGATGGATATAAGAAATTTACAACAAATAGACAAAGCTCCTCATAGTGGTTACATGTTATTGTATACAAGGCAAGATGTAATATTTGAAAAATATGACAATATAGATAATATTAAAAATGACATATTGTCAAAAGTGGATAGCAAATCCAATAATGAATTATTAGAAGTACATTTATTTGATAATGAAAAAGAATATCGAGCTATAAAGACCACTTCACACAGAATATATCAAAATAGTGCTAAGGGTGCAATAGAGTGTGTGGTAAGTGATGATGAAGTTGAGATTGAAGTTAAGGCACAAGCTAAAAAAGTTAAGAATGATGATGATAAGAAAGAGAATGATGAGTCAAATGTAGTTGATATATATACAGAAGATATTCTTTTGGACAATGATTTTAACACAATCATGGATAAAATAACAGTTATCAATTATATAATATATGATAACAACGGAATGGCAGAGATGTACAATTATCGACTTACGATTACGAAAAATTATGGAGGGGCAAATGATGAAAAGTGAATTTTTAAATCCTTATAATTTTGTAAAACTTCCTAAAAGTAAAAGAACAAAATATAATGATAGTGATAAGCACACTGGAGTAATTGAGTATTCTATTACAACAAAAACACCGTTATTTATTCCGAATACAAGTTCTGAAACTGCTTTTTTACAAAGTGATAAATGTGTTGATACAAAGGATATACACCAATCTTATGATTTTTATTCATATACTATGTTAGAAGCTAATAAAAGATATGAAAATGAATATCACAGCCCTGTAATTCCGGGAAGTGAAGTTCGTGGTATGGTAAGAAGTATATATGAAACACTTACGGCTTCTTGTATGAGTGGATTGACAGAAGATGAAACTCCAATTAAGAAAGTTGATGGAACATATAAGCCAGGACTTATAGCTAAAGATAAGCAAAATGGTAATTATGTTCTTTATGAAGCTGAAAAAAATAGAGTAAATGGTAAAAATAATAAATTAGATGGTGAAAAAGTTTTTATAAAAGACTCAGATAAAGACAAAAAGGTTGTAAAAATTTATTCAGAAAAATATACAAAGTATAATTATATAGATAGTTATATTGTTAATTGGGGAGCTACAAAAAATAATAAAGAACAATATGTTTTTCATAAAAAGAATGAAGAAGCTCTTTGTCATATTGATAAAAAATTTATTGAAAGTGAAGAAACTCTTTTAAAGATTATCAAAGATTATAAAGAAAATCTTGATTTAGAAGATAAAGATAAAAAAGAAGAATATGAAAAATGTGATATATATGAAACGGCTTTAAAAAATTTTATTAATGGTGCTTCTAAAGAAGAATATTTTCCTGTAAATTATATAGCATTAAATAATTCACCTGATAATGTATATATATCACCATATACTATATCAAAGGAAGTTTATAAAAATACTATTGGAAAACTTGCTGGTGAATTTGCACCTTGTAAAGACGATAGTGAAGTTTGTCCTGCTTGTGCTTTATTTGGTAGAATAGGAGAAAAACACACAAGTTCTATAGCTTCAAAGCTTCGTTTTGCAGACTTATATCCAGTTGATAAAAATAAAGCACTCAAAGATTTTTATTATAAAGATACTCTTACAATACAAACGTTGGCCAATCCACAACTTAATAATATAGCATTTTATCTTCAAAGACCTAACAATGCTAATTTTTGGACTTATGATTATTATATTGATAAAAATGATTTAACAAATGTAAAAATAGAACAAGGAAAATTAAGAGGAAGAAAATATTATTGGCATCATAAAAAATGTTCGTTTTCTGAACAAGTAGAAGTAACTAAATTAAATAAAACAATACGCCCTGTAAAATCAGATATTACATTTAACGGTAAGATTTATTTTGAAGATATCTCTAAAAGGCAACTTAAAGAGTTAATATGGATTATAAATGGCGGCAATGTAGATAGTAAAGGAAATGCAGATATTTGTTATAAATTAGGAACAGGTAAACCTCTAGGACTTGGAAGTGTGAAATGCAATGTTAATAACGTATTTGAAAGAGTATTAAACATAAATGGTGATGATATAGAATATAAAGAAATAGATATTGCTGATGAATATAAAGAAGTTAGTTATGATAATGTTGGTTTTTGTGAGAGTGCAAAAGCAGAATTTTTAAATATTTGTAATTATAATGCTGTTCCAGAAGATATTATGATATCGTATCCTAGACAGAAAGACCAAATGGAAGACGAAGTGTTAGAAGAAGGATTTTTGTGGTATCAAAATAATCAGATTACTAAACAGAAAAATAATAAAAAAATTGATAAACATAATAAGGTATGTATAAAGCAAATTCTTCCAACAGCCGAAAAAGTGACAACATTGAAGGCTAATGTGCCACAAAAAGCAAGTAAAAAGTAATATGACACATTTACGTCGTGGAGTTGCAGCTCTTAATAATGATAAAGGTGTTGCACATGAACCAATTGAGGTCGAAGACGATGATTAAAAGACATTGAAAGAAAATAACTTTAATGGTATTGGTAAACCTGAACCTTTAGGAGAATTAAGTGGTTTTTGGAGTAGACGTATTGATGATACAAATAGATTTGTATATCGTATCAATAATGGTGTATTAGAAATTTTATCATGCAGGGGTCATTATGATGACTAATTTATGATATATTATAAAAAATAGGTTGTCGCTTTAACAAAATCTATACAAAATATAAATATGAGCTTAACTATCTATATTTTATATGAATTTGTTTGCTGCGACAACCCTATTTTAAATAACAATTTACTTGTAAATATAGTAGCTTTTATTAATTATTTTCTTTTTGAGCCTTTTCTTGTACTTCTTTCTCCGCCTTCTCTTCAGCTTCTCTAGCATACTGCGCTCTGTATCTTTCTTCGTCGGCTTCTATTTGTTTTTTCGTCTTTTTAGTACTCTTACTCATAAAGAATACTATTACACCTAATATAGCAATAGGAATAAGAACTGTAATTACACTTGACATTATTTCTGTAAAGAATTGACTGTCTGTGATGGACTTGGCAATTTCTTTATACTCTGCGGAATCTACTATTGATAAAAGCTTTTGTGCAGCTTCGTCTGATATTTCATTTTCATTGCTTTGCAAAGTATAAGTGATTGATTTTCCCATCATAACTGTATAATACTTTTTTATATAAGTTGTTACTTTGTTGTTAGATACTGACTTTACATCTACAACAAAATATGATGTTGTATCATTTTTGTAAATGCTTGAAGAAGTTACATTTTCAGTAACACTTGAGTTTTCAATATTGTCACAAGCTTCTACATATTGCGTGAATTGTGTATTAAGAGTATCTTCATCAGCTTCGTTAAAGTTCTTTACTGAAGTATCAGCATTTTTTCCATTTATAAGTATCTCATAATTAATATCATTAGTCTTGGGAATAGCTTCAAGATAAATGTTATTTGTTATCATAAGTGAACGAAGTTCTTCAACATCATCAGTTCCGACCTTATCAAGATATGCGTTGTTTGAGGTTACATTTCTTGTAAAACCAACAAGGTCATCGGGAACAGACACTTGCAGGCTTATGTCAGAAAACTTATATGTAGTAGCGGAGTCTGCTGCCATAACACTAATAGGACTTATCGTTGTAACTATACAAATTAATGCAGTAACAACAGCAGAAGTTTGTTTTGACAATCGTTTAATTGTGTGTGAAAAATTTCTCAAAAGTTGATACCTCCAAAATGATATTGTAAAATGAATAATATCATATAACTTTACAAAAAGCAATTTAACTGATATTATATAGTGGCAATTATCTAAAAGCATTTTACTTACTTATTGCTTGAATAATCTGCGGTTTAAGTGTGTTATAACCAGTAGATAAAATATAATAAAAAATCATTAAATTATTATAAACAGTAACGTAAGTAAGCTGATTTTTGTAAGTTACATTTCAAAATGGAATGTAACAAGTATAACTTTGGTAACACTAAGTTTTGTTAAATATATTTCAAAGAAAGGAGAAGCTATTTAATATTAAATAGCAACATTAATATGAGTAAACCAATAGTAGCAGTAGTTGGCAGACCGAATGTAGGTAAGTCAACGCTTTTTAATGTATTGGCAGGACAGGATATATCTATTGTAAAAGATACTCCTGGCGTAACAAGAGATAGAATATATGCAGAAGTGTCGTGGCTTGATAAGTCATTTACACTTATTGACACAGGCGGTATCGAGCCAGATACAAATGATATCATTCTTTCACAGATGAGAGAACAGGCAGAAATAGCCATTGAAACAGCCGATGTAATTATATTTTTAACAGATGTAAGACAAGGACTTGTAGACTCAGATGCAAAAGTAGCTGATATGTTAAGAAGGTCACATAAGCCAGTGCTTCTTGTAGTAAATAAAGTGGATAACTTTGATAAGTTTATGCCAGACGTATATGAGTTCTACAATCTTGGTATCGGGGACCCAATTCCAGTATCAGCCGCTTCAAAGCTTGGTATTGGTGATATGCTCGATGAAGTTGTAAAGAACTTCCCAGAAGGCTCAGATATAGACGAAGAAGACGACAGACCTAAGATAGCCATAGTAGGTAAGCCTAACGTAGGTAAGTCTTCTATAATCAATAAGCTTATTGGAAACAATCGTGTAATCGTTTCTGATATCGCAGGAACAACTAGAGATGCTATTGACACACCAGTAGTCTACAATAAGAAAGAATATGTGTTTATTGACACAGCAGGTCTTAGACGTAAGAATAAGATTAAAGAAGAAATTGAAAGATATAGTATTATTCGTACAGTGGCAGCAGTTGAAAGAGCCGACATTGTCGTTATAGTAATCGACGCAACAGAAGGTGTTACAGAGCAAGATGCTAAAATTGCGGGTATAGCTCACGAAAGGGGCAAAGGTATTATTATCGCCGTTAATAAGTGGGATGCTATTGAAAAGAATGATAAAACTATATATGAACACACTAATAAGATAAGACAGACACTTGCATTTATGTCTTACGCAGAAATATTATTTATTTCCGCAAAGACAGGTCAAAGACTTAATAAGCTTTATGAACTTATTGATACTATTATAGAAAGTCAAAACCTTAGAATACCAACAGGTGTATTAAATGAAATTCTTACAGAAGCCGTTGCAATGCAGCAGCCACCTTCAGATAAGGGTAAACGACTTCGTATCTACTATATGACTCAAGTAGCTGTAAAACCACCTACATTTGTAATGTTTGTTAATGACAAACAGCTTACTCATTTTTCATATACACGATATATTGAAAATAAGATAAGAGAGTCCTTCGGCTTTAGAGGTACATCTATTAGATTTATTAATAGAGAACGTAAGGAAAAATAAGCGATTGGAGGTTGTTTCTGATGACAGAACGTATATTATGTCTTGTAATCGGATATATTTTTGGAAATGTTTTTCAAACAGGGTACTGGTATGGCAAGTTTAATCATATAGATATAAGAGATTATGGAAGTGGTAATGCCGGTACTACAAATGTTATGAGAACACTAGGTAAAAAAGCTGGAATTATAACATATCTTGTAGATGCTTTAAAAGCTGTGTTTTCTGCAATAGTAATACACTTTATATTTGGGAAAAACAGCGATTGTGAAATGCTTTTATTCTTATATAGTGGTCTTGGCGTTGTACTTGGCCACAACTTCCCATTCTACCTTAAATTCAAAGGTGGAAAGGGAATTGCGGCTTCATCTGGCGTTGTAGTGTCGTTACTTTTATTTCCTAAGCACTGTTGGATACTTACAGTGTTAGGTATTATTACATTTGCGTCAGTTACATATATTTCAAAATACGTTTCACTCGGTTCGCTTGTATTTATCGGTGCATTTTTTATTGAAATGATAATCTATGCCGTAAACGGTTGGTTGCCACTTGCAGGTAGTGATTTATATGAAGCACTTGTACTTGTATTTATAATAACTGTGCTTGCATTTATAAGACATCATGGTAATATTAAGCGATTAATTAATGGAACAGAAAGAAAGATTGGACAACATAAAAATTAAAATAACTCACCATTTATTGTTCAACGCAATAGAAGTATGAGAAAAAAGAAAGGATAATAGGAAGATGGCTAAAGTTAGTATAATTGGAGCTGGAAGTTGGGGACTTGGACTTGCTATATTACTTAATAATAATGGGCATGAAGTTAAGGTATGGTCAGTATTTCCGGCAGAGATTGAAGAATTAAAGGTTACAAGAGAAAACAAAAAGTGTCTTCCGGGGGTGAAAATTCCTGAAAGCGTTGAATTTACAGCAGATACAGAGCTTGCAGTAACAACTGCTGACGTTATAGTAATGGCAGTTGCTTCTCCTTATACAAGGTCAACCTCTAAGATAATCGCACCATTTGTTAAAAAGGGACAGTATATTGTAAATGTCGGAAAGGGTATTGAAGAAGATACACTTCTTACACTTTGTCAGATTATTGAGCAAGAAATCCCACAAGCAGTAGTAGCCGTTCTTTCAGGTCCTAGTCATGCCGAAGAAGTTGGCAGGGGTATACCTACGACTTGTGTTATTGGTACACATAAGAAAAAAGACGCAGAATACCTTCAAAATATATTTATGAGTGATGTGTTTAGAGTGTATACAAGCCCTGATATGTTAGGTATATGTATAGGCGGTGCATTAAAAAATGTAATTGCATTAGCGGCAGGTATAGCTGACGGACTAGGCTATGGCGATAATACTAAGGCTGCTCTTATCACAAGAGGAATTGCAGAAATATCACGACTTGGACTTGCTATGGGAGCTGATATGGTGACATTTTCTGGATTATCTGGAATTGGCGACCTTATTGTAACTTGTGCTAGTATGCACAGTCGTAACAGACGAGCTGGTATTCTTATTGGAAAAGGCTATTCAAAAGACGAAGCTATGCAAGAAGTTCAGATGGTAGTAGAAGGTGTATTTTCAGCAAAAGCAGGAGAACAGCTTGCTAAGAAATACAATGTTGAAATGCCTATAGTTGAACAGGTGAACAAGGTGTTATTTGAAGGAAAATCACCAGAAGAAGCAGTTAAAGAGCTTATGTTAAGAGATAAAAAGATTGAAAATGATAACTCTATTGAATGAAAAGAGTGATAAGCTATTTGTGTATTATATTAACTTATACCGCTTTAGTTAATTAGCAAGTTATTTACTTGACAAAGTGGTATAAGTAAATTTTTAGTTATATTTAGTTAAGATTAGAAAGGATAAAGTTATGAGAGTTATAGCTGGAAAAGCAAAAAGTCTTCCATTAAAGACACTTGAAGGGCTTGATACAAGACCTACTACAGATAAGATTAAGGAAACTTTATTTAATATTCTTCAAACAGACATATATGGTTGTAGATTTCTTGATTTGTATTCGGGAAGTGGGGCTATCGGAATTGAAGCATTAAGCCGAGGTGCTAAGGAAGCGGTGCTTGTTGAAAATAACAAGGCAGCAGCTGCATTTATCAAGGAAAATCTTAAGTTTACAAAGCTTGAAGAAGATGCTGTTGTAATGGAGCAAGATGTATTATCTGCTATAAACAGACTTACAGGACATGAAGTATTTGATATTGTATATATGGACGCACCATATAATCACGACTATGAAAGAGATGTTCTTATTGCGTTAAAAAATTCAGGTATTATAGATAAATATACAATTGTTATTATAGAAGAAGCACTTGAAGCAGACCTATCTTATGTTGAAGATTTGGGGTATACAGTATACAAAACTAAGAATTATAAAACAAATAAACACTTATTTCTTAACCTTAATGAATAGGTAGAATGGAGGGAAAATTGAAAACAGCAATATATCCAGGAAGTTTTGACCCAGTGACATTAGGTCATTTAGATATTATTAAGCGTTCATCACAACTGGCAGACAATTTGATTGTTGGGGTATTAAACAATAACACAAAAACTCCGTTGTTTTCAGTAGAAGAACGTGTTACTATGTTAAAAGAGGTAACTAAAGAACTCGGTAATGTACAAGTTATGAGCTTTACTGGTCTTTTGGTTGATTTTGCAAGAGAGCAGAATGTTCAAGTTATAATAAGAGGACTTCGTGCTGTTACGGATTTTGAATATGAACTTGCTATGTCACAGACTAACAGAGTCGCTAATCCTGATGTAGATACTATATTTTTAAACACAAGTCTTAAATACGCCTATCTTAGTTCAAGCATTGTTAAAGAAATGGCGCTGTATGGTGGTGACATAAGTAAATTTGTACCAGCTCAGATTATTGACAAGGTCTATGAAAGATACAATATACATAAATGATTTAATGATATAAAGTAAGTCCCCACTTGTATTGATAAAAGCAATAAGTGGGATATAAAAATTAGGAAAGGAAAAGCTAATATGTTTTTTTAGTAGCAGAACATAGATAATGAGTAGAATAGAACAGTTAATTAGCGATATGGAAGCGTATATTGACAGTTGTAAATACGTTAGATTTTCAAGCAATAAGATTGCAGTTGATAAAGACCAACTTGAAGATATGTTAGCAGAATTAAGACTTAGAACACCTGAGGAGGTTAAGAAGTATCAACGAATTTTGAGTAACACTGATGCTATTATAGCAGACGCAAAGGAAAAGGCTGACGCTATTATTAATCAAGCTCAAATTCACACATCAGAGCTTATTGACCAACATGAGATTATGCAGCAGGCTTACGAGAAGGCTAATAAGATGATTGAAGAAGCTACTGTGCAAGCACAAAATATACTTGATTCAGCTACAAATGATGCTAATGAGATTAGACTTGGAGCTATACAATATACAGATGATATGCTTGAAAAACTTCAATATATTATTGAACATTCAATTAAGGATAATAGAAATAAATATAATTCTCTTATGTCTGGTCTTGAAAATATTTTGAATGTTGTTAATAATAACCGTAATGAACTTAAAGCTGACGAGCAACAAGAAGAACAGTCAGAACAGCAAGCTTCTAATAATCAACAAGGTAATGTTGATGGAAATATGGAATATAATAATGAACTTAATCAACAAGCTGAATATGGATATCAAGATGGTTATAGTGAACAACAGTCAGAGGATGATTCAGATTATGAGTTTCCAGAGGAAAATTAATGAGAAGCAAAGAGTGTTTTTTTATCTGATGGATTGAAGTTAAGTACTTCTAAGTTGTGCCAAAATAGTTTTTAACATCTGACGTGAGCACACTCAATGCGACGTCGTGTCGCTGAGTGCTTGCCCAAACGTCGTGTTTGGGCATCACTAGTTTTATATGGCACAACTAAGAATTACTAAACTTCAACCATAGGATAAAAAAACACTCTTTGCTTCTTGTGTTTGTGAGTTTTTAATATTTGTAGGTATGATTGAGTTTATGTTTACCACTTATTTATAATTAAGTGCTGAAATAATAAGTAGTAACGTTAATTGAGAATATTCTTTTTAACAAATAAATTTTTATTTATAAAAACAACGAACCCTAAGTCTATGCTTGTATTAGATATTTACAGCTATTACGAAACTAAAAGGAACTTGAAACATGAATTGTATTTAGTGTAGTGATAAGGTTTCGAGAGTTATAATTTTATTATGAATATTGAATTTATAAATGTTACTATTGTTAGTATTATTTTTCCATATAAGTATGTCTTTATATTAAATCCCATTCCTTTAGTTATTCCATTTGTCTGCATAAGTGTTGATAGTCCACCAAAGGCGTTTATTGTTATTATTAGTATTGTAATATGTGTTATATCCATATCAAGCCTACTACAAAGGAATATTCCATTGGTTATTTCGGAAATGGAGCATAGGAGTGTTTTTATTGGTAGGTTGTTGATTGGGAGTAGTAGTATGTATTGTGATAAGCATGAAAATACTATAATGTAGCCTGCTAGTTTTAACATACTGTTTATTGAATTTGTGATTGAGTTGTCTAATATCATTGAAAATGTATTATTAGAAGTGGTATTATCTAAACTTGAAATATTATTTTGTTTAGTGCTTATATCACTATTTTTACTTTTAAGTTGGGATTTAGAAGTAATACTGTTTTTTGTATTATTGTTAGATGTAGTATGTTGAGATATTTTATTTGTTTTTAATATATTATTTTGTGGAGTTAGTGATTTTTTAATATCGTTTCGGTGAATAAACAAAAGAACTGCTATACATTCAATAACTGGGGCATATACACAAGTTAGTATTTTCCACGTTGCCACTCTGCCAGCGATTATTTGATTGATTATGTAGTTAATTACAAATGACGGGCTTGAAATGTTACAAAAGGCTGATAGTGGAATACATATTTTTTCATTTTTAACACTACTATGATAACTGCTGCAAAGGTATGCACCTAGTGGAAAACCACACAAAAGTCCTGATATTATTATATAGGCGTAAGAAGCACCTGTGTTCATTGGGAAAAGTTTTAAAATACAGCCTGTGATTATTAATGCGGGAAATAGTGCAGGAAATATAGTAGCACCCCACAACCGTATACCAGTGATTGTTCCGTTAAAGGCAGTTGAGGGCGATATAATTATACTAATAAAAGCAATTATTACTGCACATTTAAAAAATAAACTATGTCCCTTTCTCATCGCCACCCCTCCCTTACACTTCTACAATAAATTTTATGAAATTTATATATTAAGTATGATAAATTCTTCCTTCTAATCCCATATAAACTCAATGTTTTAATATAATCAATTAAGTATTTGGTAAAAATTTTATAATAATAGTGTTATATTTTCCAATTCAATATGCTTATTATATGCGATAATACAAAACTAAATAATAAAAAAAGTACACCTAAAATTCACCTTACAATCATAATGTGTAATAAATATATTAGATAACAGTTTAGGATAATTAATGACTCCAAATAAAAAAGAAAAATCTTATATATATTCTTATCTAACACTTATAATTATTGTGTGTTGCGTAGTTATTTCACTTCTTGAGAACTATCTTTATAAAAATTCTTTTGGCATAGATGTATCGTATATAGATATAAATAATGATATATTTAAAACTCTTGACATTGAAGTTCCATTTGAAGATATAAAAAATAAAGCCAACGAAATCAACTTATCTTGCGGAGAGCTTGTGACGGTTATTATGGCTATTAACAGTGGAAAAGTTGACAGTAATGTGTTAAATGCTATTTCACCACATTCGTTTACAATAATAAGAAATAAACTTATAAGAGTAGTGCCAGAAAATTTTAAAAATGCAAGTAAAGTATATAATAGTATTGTAAATGATATAACTTATTTTCCAGTCCCTAAATCAAGCAAAGACTTTCCCTGGGTAAGTTTCGTTGACTCTTGGGGATATGAACGAACTTACGGTGGTAAGCGAAGTCATCAAGGGACAGATATAATGGCAGATAAAAATATTGCTGGTGTGTATCCTATTGTGTCAATAAGTGATGGTACAGTCACTAATATGGGGTGGCTTGAACTTGGTGGTTATAGAATAGGCATAATGTCAGCAGGCGGAACATATTACTACTATGCGCATTTGTCAGCTTATGCCACAGGACTAAAAGAGGGCGATACTGTTACGGCAGGTACACTTCTTGGATTTATGGGAAATACAGGCTACAGTAAGGTTGAAGGCACAAGTGGAAAGTTCGATGTGCATTTACATTTTGGAATATATATTATTGGAGATAATGGTGAAGAAATAGCCCTAAACCCATACCATCTGCTTAAAAATAATGAAAATAAAGTACTGTATTATAACTATAAAGTGTGATATACTTTAATAAATTATAACCCAATTATTGCTATGTGATAGTAATAAGAATAATTAATCTATTAACTAATGACTGCTGCCGTAAAGTGTGAATATGTAATATAAATAGTAATCATGCAAAATGCAATTGTAGAGAGTGAATTAATCGCACATAATATAAATTGATATTTAAGCTATTATTTTACAATTAAGAGTTTATTAGTTAATAAATTAACAATACAAAATTAAATAAAAGGAAATTATTAACAATGAGTTTACCAGAGAAATATTTAGATACTATGAAAGAAATGCTTGGAGAAGATTTTCAAGCTTATTTAGACAGTTTTAATGACAGCCGTTTATACGGACTTAGAGTTAATACATTAAAGATTACTCCCGAAGAATTTTTAAAAATATCCCCATTTGACTTAAAGCCAATTCCCTGGATAGAGAATGGCTTTTATTTTAGTGAAAAAGACAAGCCAGCGAAGCACCCATATTATTTTGCAGGTCTTTACTATATACAAGAGCCTAGCGCAATGACTCCTGCAAATGTACTTCCTATTGACGAGGGTGATGTAGTGTTTGATATGTGTGCCGCTCCCGGTGGAAAGTCGACAGAGCTTGGGGCAAAGCTTAATCAGACAGGACTTCTAATTACTAATGATATCAGTAATTCCAGAGCAAAAGCACTTCTTAAAAATGTAGAAGTGTCGGGTATACCAAATGTGTGTGTATTAAGCGAAGACCCTAAAAAAATCGCAAACCGTTTCAGTACATTTTTTGACAAAGTGCTTATAGACGCACCTTGTTCTGGTGAAGGGATGTTTAGAAAAGACAATAAGCTTATTAAAAGTTGGCAAAAAAATGGACCAGAATTTTACTCTGAAATACAAAAAAGCATAATCCTTAACGGCGCAGATATGTTAAAACCGGGCGGAAAGCTTTTATATTCAACTTGTACATTTTCTAAGTTAGAAGATGAAGAAAGTGTAAAACATTTACTTCGTAACAGACCAGAAATGCACCTTATAGATATTAAGCCTTATGATGGCTTTGAGCATGGTTTTGTGGAAAATGAAGAAGATGAAAGTATGCAGCTTGAAAAGACTGTAAGAATATTTCCACATAAAATGCAGGGAGAAGGACATTTCTTAGCACTGTTTGAAAAAGAAAAGGATATGCCAGTCGATGTTCACGCAACTAGCAAAAAGGCAGCAGTAAAGCTTCCAGACGAATTAAAGGAATTTTTACAACACGTTTCATACCATATTGATGAAAAGGACATTGTTATAAGAGATAATAAAGCCTATATAATATCTCCTAATATGCCAGATGAAAGCGGACTTAGAATTATGAGAAATGGAACACTTCTTGGCGAGGTTAAAAAGAATAGATTTGAACCTAGTCAAGCTTTCGCAATGGTGCTTAAAGCTTCGGAGTATGATAAGGTTATCAACCTTTCTGTAGACGATGAACGCGTTATTAAATATCTTAAAGGTGAAACTATTGACGCAGCAGACTTTAAAGATAACGAAGCAGGTTGGAGTCTTATATGCGTTGACGGATATCCGCTAGGTTGGGGCAAGTTTAACGGTTCTATGATTAAAAATAAATATCTTGCAGGCTGGAGATGGCAGTAATGGGACTTATTAGATTAGACAAATACCTTGCTGATATGCAGCTTGGGACTAGAAGTGAAGTAAAAAATATCATCAAAAAAGGCAAGGTTACTATTGATGGTGTAGTTGTAAAAAGTGCTGATGTAAAAATTGATACACAAAAATGTAATGTCGTATGTGACGGAGTCACCATAGGCTATTGTCAAACAGAATATTTTATGTTAAATAAGCCAAAAGGCGTATTGTCAGCGACTATGGATAAAAAACAACCAACTGTAGTAGACCTTATAAAAGACAAATCAAGAAAAGATTTATTCCCTGTAGGCAGATTAGATAAAGATACAGAAGGGTTACTTCTTATAACTAATGATGGAGAGCTTGCTCATAACTTATTATCGCCTAAAAAGCACGTTGACAAGGTGTATTTTGCGGTTGTGGCAGGTGTTGTTGATGAAACAATAGTTAAGGAATTTGAAAAAGGTGTTGTAATAAATGATGAATTTACAGCACTTCCTGCCAAATTAGAAGTATTAAATACTAATAATCAAGAATACGACGTTACAGCTAGTGAAGTGCTTGTTACGATACAAGAAGGAAAGTTTCATCAAGTTAAAAAAATGTTTTTAGCCGTAGGTTCGGAAGTTTTATATCTTAAAAGACTTTCTATGGGTTCATTAAAGCTTGATGAGAATTTAAAAGTTGGCGAATATAGACATTTGACTAATGAAGAATTACAAGCATTAAAAAAGATTGTTAGTTAAAACTAACCAAAAGAAACAAAACACATTTTGAGATTGAGAGCTTCTTTTAGTTTTGCTATAGTCGTCAAGGGCTTGTGTAAGGACAGAATTTGACGACTGTAGCATAAATAAAAAATGAAAGGAACATTATGAAAAAAGATTTTTTACCAATATCAGCAAGTGATATGAAAGATAGGGGTTGGACTGAGTGTGACTTTGTATATGTTATAGGTGATGCTTATGTTGACCATTCGTCTTTTGGCCCTGCTATAATAAGCCGCCTGCTAGAGTCTTTTGGATATAAGGTTGGTATTATATCACAACCTGATTGGAAAAATAAAGACAGCATTGCTATTTTAGGAAAGCCACGTCTAGGCTTTCTTGTATCAGCCGGCAATATGGATTCGATGGTTAATCACTATACAGTTAATAAAAAACATCGACACAATGACGCATATACTCCCGGTGGAGTTATGGGTAAAAGACCCGACTATGCCACGATTGTCTATTGTAACCTTATAAAGCAGACATATAAAGATGTACCAATAATAATAGGTGGTATAGAAGCTTCTCTTAGAAGATTAGCTCACTATGATTACTGGTCAGACAAAGTTAAACACTCTATTCTTATAGATTCGGGAGCAGATATTATTTCTTATGGAATGGGAGAACATTCTATCGTAGAAATAGCAGACGCATTAAACAGTGGAATTGACGTATCAGATATTACATTTATTAAGGGAACAGTATTTAAGACAAAGTCACTTGATAACTTATATGACTATATTCAGTTGCCAGACTATGAAACAATATCTACTGATAAGAAGGCTTATGCAGAAAGCTTTTATACACAGTATATTAATACAGACCCATTTACCGCTAAGGTGCTTGTAGAAAAATATAAAGAAAAATTATACGTTGTGCAAAACCCTCCTGCAATGCCACTTACTACACAGGAAATGGACGATATATATGCACTTCCTTATATGAGAAATTACCACCCATCTTATGAAAAGTTGGGCGGTGTGCCTGCTCTTAATGAGATTAAGTTTAGTATAACTAACAATAGAGGTTGTTTTGGTGGTTGTAGCTTTTGTGCGCTTACATTTCATCAAGGAAGAATTATTCAAGTTAGAAGTCATGAATCTATTATACAAGAAGCGAAAACAATGACTAAAGAGCCAGACTTTAAAGGATACATTCACGATGTTGGTGGGCCTACAGCTAATTTTAGGCATACTTCTTGTAAAAAGCAACTTACTAAAGGGGTATGTCCTAATAAACAATGTCTTTTTCCTAAGCCTTGTGGCAATTTAACTGTTGACCATAAAGACTATATTAAGTTATTGCATGAACTTATGGATATTAAAGGGGTTAAAAAGGTATTTATCCGTTCGGGTATAAGATTTGACTATTGTATGGCAGATAGTGATGATACATTTATAAAAGAGCTTTGCGAAAATCATATAAGCGGTCAGTTAAGAGTTGCGCCTGAACACATTTCTGACAATGTACTTAAGCGCATGGGTAAGCCAGAAAATAAAGTTTATGAAGCATTTTTAAAGCGATATGAAAAAATTAACAATAAGACGGGTAAACAGCAATATGTTGTTCCTTATCTTATGTCATCGCACCCAGGTTCTACAATGAAAGAAGCTATTGAGCTTGCAGAGTATATAAGAGATTTGGGTTATATGCCAGAACAGGTACAAGACTTTTATCCAACACCGTCAACACTATCTACTTGTATGTATTATACAGGTTATGACCCTAGAACAATGGAAAAGGTATATACACCAGTAACTTATCACGAAAAGGCTATGCAAAGAGCTTTGATACAATATCGCAATCCAGAAAATTATGAGCTTGTTAAAGAAGCGCTTATTAAAAATGGACGAGCTGACCTTATAGGTTTTGATAAGAAATGTCTTATACCGCCAAGAAAGATGGAAAAGACGTTTAATAATGTCAAGGATAAAAATAGTCATAATAAGTCACAAAAAACAGGCAGCAGTAATGGCTTTAAAAATAAAGGTGCGAACCAGAATACTAATAATAAGTCAAAGCATAATCTATCTAATAAAAATGGTGGAATAAAAAATAACAAACAAAATCAGATAAAAAACGGCAGAAAGGAACGACACAATGGAAAAAAAGCAGGTAGGTGAGTTTGGATATCTTGATTATCTTAAAAAGAAGAATATCTTAAAAACTGTAATAGCATTTGCTGTAGTATTTGCTGTGCTTATTGCCGGAATTATTATATTTAAAACAAAAACTAATTATATGACAGTGCTTTCTGTCGTATTAGTGTTGCCTGCTGCCAAAATGGCGGTAGCTTGTTATATAGCAGTTACACATAAAGGTTGCGATGAAGCTACTCACAATGAAGTATTGGCTGAAGCTGGAAAACTTACATCACTTTTTGATTGTATTGTATCTAATAGTAAAAAGCCTATTGGAGTTAGTGCTGTAGTGGTAACTGATAGCTGCATATGTGCTTATACAACTGAAAAGGCTGATAAGAATTTGTTTGAAACAAGTGTAACTGAATTTTTAAAGGCGGATAAGTTAAATGTTAATGTTACTCTTTATGACAATAAGGAGCAGTTTTTGAATAGGATTAGGAAAATGGCAACTAATTTCGACATGGATAATAAGCATTTGGCTGATAAAATGGAATGGAATACTAAGACTTTTTTGAATATGTGTATATAAGAATGAGATTTAGGTTGTGAGAGCTATCAGTATTAGATAAATCATTCACACACCAGTGAAAGTACAGCCATATATTTTTGTATGCCCTCATCGAACAAGTGTGTTCGCTGCTGTCATACAAAAATATATATCTGTTCTTTAAATGGTGTATTCATTGATTTATCTAATACTGATAGCTTACGGAATGTTATCGAAGCACAAATTTGATTAATCTTGTTAATATACACAGTTCTTTTTGTATTGATGTGGCTTGAATAGAGAAAGTTAAAATTTAAAAAATAAGATAGATAATGGTTGGATATGTTATATTTATAATGAGTTTAAGTTAGGAGGATAAGGGTAAGTGAAGGAATTTACTATTGGTGGTATTCAGGCGGGGCAGCGGTTTGATAAATATTTAGCGAAGTGTCTGCCTAATGCTTCTAAGAGTTTTATTTATAAAATGCTTAGAAAGAAGAATATTACTCTTAATAATAAAAAGGCTGATGGAAGCGAAAAGGTATCGCAGGGCGATGTTGTGAAGTTGTTTTTTGCTGATGATACTTATAATAAGTTTGCTGGCGTATCGGAGAGTAATAATATAACAGATAATCGTGCAAATGATGTAAATAAAGGACAGAAAAGTATATCAAAGACTAATGAAGCTATAAAGCGAAAGGTCTTTAAGGAGTGTGGTAAGCCAGAAGTAATTTTTGAAGATGATAATATACTTCTTATTAACAAACCATCGGGTATGTTATCTCAAAAGGCTGAACAGAATGACTATTCGCTTGTAGAATATGTTTCTGATTATCTTTTAGATACGGGTTATTTATCGGAAAAAGATTTGCAAACATTTCACCCGGGAATATGTAATAGGCTTGACAGAAATACAAGTGGGATTGTGGCAGCAGGTAAGACTATAATGGGACTACAAAATATGTCTAATGCTTTTAAGGAAAGAACACTTCACAAATATTATATATGTATTGTTCAAGGAAAGCTTGACAAGCGAGCAACTATTAAAGGATACCTTATAAAAGATAATAAAAGCAATAAAGTGTCTATATATAATAAAGAGAAGAAAAATGGTGAAGCACTTCCTATTGAAACAGAATATATTCCTGTGTGTTACACAGATAAGCTTACTTTATTAAAAGTTAATCTTATTACAGGACGTAGTCATCAGATAAGAGCGCATCTTGCGTCTTGTGGTCATGCGATTATTGGTGATACGAAGTACGGCAGCAAACGTATTAATGAGATATTTAAGAAAAAATATAATATTTCAAACCAAATGCTTCACGCCTATGAGCTTGATATACCAAAAGAACTTAATATTTCAGAAAAGGGACTTAATATAAAAACAGAAATTCCAAAAGAATTTGTAGAAGTTATTAAAGGAGAAAATCTGTGGCAACCTGGAATTCAAGAGGTCTTAGGGGCTCTACACTAGAAGAACTTATTAATTTTAGCAATGAAAAATATATCATGTCAAATTTAGCTCTTATTCAAAAAATACCAACGCCAATTACACCTATTAAAATTGACCATAAGACAAGACATATTACACTTGCGTATTTTGAACAAAAAAGTACTGTTGATTATATTGGTGTAGTTCAAGGTATTCCAGTGTGTTTTGACGCAAAGGAATGTACAAAAAAGACATTTCCACTAGCGAATATTCATGAGCATCAGATTAAGTTTATGGAACAGTTTGAAAGACAAGATGGCATTGCATTTATTATACTTTATTTTACACAGTTAAATGAATTTTATTATATTCCATTTTCCGATATAATGAAGTTTTGGAATAGGGGGCTAAATGGTGGCAGAAAGAGTTTTACATACGATGAAATTGATAAAAGTTATCAGATACACTCATCAAAGGGAATAATTGTACATTATCTTGAAGCAATTCAAAAAGATATTTTGCAAAGGAGTAGCGATGAAGAATAATAATATTGAGAAATACGAACTGATAGACGGTATCAGTATTGTAGACAGGGATTTTACAGTTTTAACAGCAAATGAACAAATGTATAGATTTATTGGCAATTCAGCACATCATTCACTTATAAGTATTATACATCAAGTAGATTTAGATGATTTTACAGAAGTTTGTAATACAATTAAAATGGGTGAACAAAAAAGCATGGTGCTTAGAATGTGCCGTTGCGATAATTCGTATAGATGGATGCTTATGTATATACAGTTATGTGAGCATAAATATAATTCCATACATTCTTTTGAATATTTTAAATTAAATATATCAGATATACATGCTATGAAGCTTCAGAATGATATATTAAAAAATAATCTTTCAGATGTAAGACATTTACTTGCAATGGAGAATGAATTGTTCTTTACTTATGATTATAAAGACGATATTTTTTCACTTAATAGATTTATAGATAATGAAATACATAATATAATTACACAACCAATTGAGCTTGTAGTGAGGCATTTTATTAAGAAGAAAATAATTAATAATTCTTCTATACCACAACTAGAGCTTATTTTAAACGATATTAAAAAAGGGAAGGCATCATATTCTCAAATAATTAACGCAACTATATTTGAAGATGGAGATTATCGTGACTTTGAAATTACAGGAAATACTATTTATAATGACAATGAACCAGTTAAATCTATAGGAAATATTAAAAGTATTGATAATAACAACGAAGACTTATCAATAAAGACTTATGAGTATCCTATGACTTATGAAGATTTAACTTATAATAGAGTTCGTGATTTCTGCGAGAATAATATTAAATACAATCCAGAGTGTAATCTTACACTTGCTTTATTTGAAATAAAAGATATTAATGAGATTGCAATATCAAAAGGCGAAGAATTTGTTCAAGAATTATTTAAAAATCTCCTTATCGTTTCAAAAAACCTTGTAGGTGACAGAGGTACAGTTTGTCAGATTAATAACAATCTTTTTTCACTAGCTATTCGTGATTTATATAGTGAAATTGATATCAGAGCATTTATTCTTACTCTTAGAAATCAAATTGCTTGGAAATATCGCCTTATTGATGGTGATATTGAACTTGCTCTTTATTTTGGAATTGCAGGTTATCCTAACAATGGAAAGGATTTGAGTCTTATTAATAGAAAGCTTGTTAAAGCATTGACATTAGCTGAAAATAAGAAGCGTGATTGTTTTATTATTTATAAGGAGTATTTGCATGGAGAGCTTGAATAAGTTATAACAATGATATACAAAAAGTTGTCAGTGTGATGGTTGACATTGTTGAGTTATTAGGTTATAATTACTGCAATATTGTAACAAGTCAATACGTTACTAGAGTAAAGCGAGGATTGGTATGAAGAAAGATTTATTACATACGCCTGAAGGTGTTAGGGATATTTACAATGGAGAATGTGCAAGTAAGCTTGTGTTGCAAAGTAAGCTTCACGATGTTTGTGCACTTTATGGATATAATGATATTCAGACTCCATCTATTGAATTTTTTGATGTATTCAGTAAAGAAAGGGGTTCTGTATCTTCTAATGAAATGTTCAAGTTCTTTGATAGATATGGAAATACTCTTGTATTAAGACCAGATATGACTCCAGCAATAGCTAGAACTGCTGCCAAGTATTTTGCAGAGTCTAAGCTTCCTTTAAAGCTTTGTTATGTTGGCAATACATTTGTAAATGTTAATAAATATTATCAAGGAAAATTAAAAGAAAATACTAATATAGGCGCAGAGCTTATTGGTGATGATTCTATTGAAGCTGACTATGAAATTATTTGCATGGTTATTGACTGTATGAAAAATTCAGGCGTTAAGGAATTTCAAGTTGAAATTGGAAATGTAATGTTCTTTAAGGGACTTTTAAAGGAAGCAGGAATAAGTGGCGATGAGGAAGAAGAACTTCTTACTCTTATTCAAGATAAGAACTACTTTGGTGTTGAAGAACTTCTTGACTCTCTTAACATAGACAGTAAGATTTCTAATGTATTATTAGAGCTTCCACAGATGTTTGGTTCTGTAGAAGTATTAGAAAGAGCCGCAAAGCTTACTGACAATGAAGAATGTCAAAAAGCCATTGACCGTTTATTACAACTTTATGAGCTTCTTAAGGTTACAGGTTATGATAAATATGTTTCTTTTGATTTGGGTGCATTAAGTAATCATGCTTATTATACAGGAATCATATTTAGAGCATATACATTTGGAACAGGTGATGCAGTAATTAACGGTGGTCGTTATGATAAGCTTATAGGTCAATTTGGTTGTGATAAAGCTTCTATCGGTTTTTCAATAACGGTTGATGGTCTTATGATGGCTCTCTCAAGACAGAATATAAAAATTCCTGTGGATATTACTGGTGCATTAGTCGTTTATAACAGTGAATGTACAGCAAAGGCAATAACTATAACTAATAAGCTTAGAAATAACAATATTAATATATGTATGATTAAGGAAAATGCTTCAATGAGCGATGATGATTATAAGAATTATGCTTATGACTCTAAGCTTAAGTATGTAATAAGACTTAATGAAATTTTAGATAATGCGAAGTATAAAGTTTTAAACATACAAAATAATGAAGTTAGTAAAGTAACTATTGAGCATATATTAGATATATTCTAAGTTATTAAAATTTATAGTATATCATAAGAAATAAATATTTTTACGTGCTGTAAGATTTAATAATATTTTCTGTAATAATAATTTACTGAATTAAGAAAGGACATTTATTTATGAGATATATAACTATTGCACTAGCTAAAGGGCGATTAGCTAAGAAGGCTCTTGAAATATTTGAAAATGTAGGAATTACTTGCGAAGAAATGAAGGATGAAAAGACTCGTAAGCTTATTTTTACTAATGAAGAATTAAAGTTAAGATTTTTCCTTGCAAAGCCATCTGACGTTCCTACTTATGTTGAATATGGGGCAGCAGATATTGGTATTGTGGGTAAAGATACTATTTTAGAAGAAAGCCGAAAGCTTTATGAAGTGTATGACCTTAAAGTAGGCAATTGTAAAATGTGCGTATGTGGGCCAGCTTCTGCAAAAGAAAAGCTTAAACACCATGAGCTTATAAGAGTAGCTACAAAGTATCCTAATATAGCAAAGGACTATTTCTTTAACAAGAAGCACCAGACAGTTGAAATAATTAAACTTAACGGTTCTGTAGAACTTGCTCCTATTGTAGGATTAGCAGAAGTTATTGTGGATATCGTTGAAACAGGTGCTACACTTCGTGAAAATGGTCTTGATGTATTAGAGGAAGTGTGTCCTTTATCAGCTAGAATGGTTGTCAATCAAGTTAGCATGAAGATGGAAAATGAACGTATAGGTAAGCTTATATCAGATGTAAAGAACTACCTTGAAAATGAAAATAATTAATATTTGTTAATTATGTTTGGTTTGCGTTAATATATGATTATAATATTTTACAAAAATGAAAAACGTGAAAGGAAAAGCTATTTTTTTAATAGTAGGAAAAGATAAATGCGTATTGTTAAATTAACACCAGAAAGTAAGAATAATATCCTTGAAAATCTTTTAAAGAGAAGTCCTAACAGCTATGGTAAGTTTGAGAGTGCTGTTAATGACATTCTTATTAATGTAAAAACAAGAAAAGACGAAGCTTTATTTGAATATACAAAGAATTTTGATAAAGCTGATATTAATGCAGGTAATGTTGTTGTAACACAGGAAGAAATTGAAGAAGCTTACTCTCTTGTAGATAAGGACTTATTAGACGTTATAAGAAAAGCACTTGTAAATATTAAAGAATACCACGAAAAACAAAGACAGTATAGTTGGTTTGATTCTAAGCCTGATGGAAGTATCTTAGGTCAAAAGGTAACTGCACTTGCAAGGGTAGGCGTATATGTGCCGGGTGGAAAGGCAGCTTATCCATCATCAGTACTTATGAATGTTATGCCAGCTAAGGTAGCAGGTGTTGAACAGATTGTAATGTGTACACCTCCAGATAAAGATGGAAAGGTTTATCCAACAACACTTGTAGCAGCTAAAGAAGCAGGCGTTGACGTTATATATAAGGTTGGTGGAGCACAAGCTATTGCGGCTATGGCTTATGGAACAGAAAGTATTCCAAAGGTGGATAAGATTGTAGGTCCTGGTAATATTTATGTAGCACTTGCTAAAAAGGCTGTATTTGGCTATGTAAGTATTGACTCTGTAGCAGGCCCTAGTGAAATTCTTGTTATTGCTGATGAAACAGCTAATCCAAAATATGTGGCAGCAGACCTTTTATCACAGGCAGAGCATGACGAAATGGCTTCTGCTATACTTATTACAACAAGTGAAAAGCTTGCAAAGGAAGTGTCTGAACAGGTAGATGTATTTGTTGAGCAGTTGTCTCGTAAAGCAATTCTTGAAAAATCTCTTGAAAATTACGGATACATACTCACAGCTTCATCACTTGACGAGGCTATTGAGGTTGCCAATGACATTGCTTCAGAACACCTTGAAATAGTAACAAAAGACCCATTTAATGTTATGACAAAGATTAAGAATGCCGGTGCTATTTTCCTCGGAGAATACAGTTCAGAGCCTTTAGGTGATTATTTTGCAGGGCCTAACCATGTACTTCCAACTAATGGTACAGCTAAGTTCTTCTCAGCATTAAGTGTTGATGACTTTATAAAAAAGACTAGTATTATATCTTATTCAAGAGAAGCACTTGAACCAATTCACAAAGATATTGAAAAGTTTGCAACAGCAGAACAACTCACAGCTCATGCTAATTCAATAAAAGTTAGATTTGAATAAAGATTTTAATATAAAGATGGAGATTATTACAAATGGGTAAAGAAATCAATGATAACCGTAATTCACAATCAGAAGAAAAAGTTAATTCTCGTAAAAGACATCACACTAAGACATATAATAGCCAGCCACCTCGTGAAGCTACAATTGAAAGAACTACAAGTGAAACAGATATAAAGCTTACATTGAGAATAGATGGAACAGGTGAGGCTGATATAGATACAGGAATTGGATTTTTTGACCATATGCTTAAAAGTTTTGCTAAACATGGACTTTTTGATTTAAGTGTAGTAGTTCATGGTGATTTGATAGTTGACTGTCATCACACTATAGAAGATGTCGGTATTGTGCTTGGTGAAGCTATTAAACAAGCTATTGGTGATAAGAAGTCTATAAGAAGATATGGTGATATAATTCTTCCAATGGATGAAGCTCTTATATTGTGTGCAATTGATTTATCTGGAAGACCATATCTTGTATTTGACGGTTCATTTAAGTCTGACAGTGTAGGATATTTTGATACACAGATGGTTAAGGAGTTTTTCTATGCCATTTCTTATGGCGCAGGAATGAATTTACATATCAAGCAAATGTCTGGTGAAAATGACCATCACATTATTGAAGGTATGTTCAAAGCATTTGCAAAAGCTCTTGATGAAGCTACTATAAGAGATTATAGAATTAAGAGTGTACTTTCTACTAAGGGAAGTCTTTAAGATTAAAATTATACATAAAAATAATTAAGGAGTTATCCTAAACTAACTTAATAATAGTTGCGTGGCTATTTACAAAGATAAGCCAAAATTTTTATTGCGAATTTATATTTTTCAAATGTATATTATATTGGAAATAGTATTGAATTTATAGGTGATTAATAACAGCTATGAAATTCAATACTATTTTGCCTATGATATAATAAGTGAGTTTAGGGTATTTATGATAATATGACAATAGAACAATTTACAAATACAGATACAACTAAAGAAACTCTTACTTATAAGAGTGAGTTATCATTTTCAGATTTTAAGCTTAACACTGACGGGCTTATTCCCGTTGTTGTACAAGACTATCAAACTAATGAAGTGCTTATGTTAGCATATATGAATGAGGAGTCTTTTAATCTTACTGTAAAGACGGGTAAGATGACTTATTACAGCAGGAGTCGAAGTGAGCTTTGGGTTAAGGGGCTTACATCTGGTCATTTTCAGTATGTGTATTCGATTGAAATAGATTGTGATAATGATACACTTCTTGCTAAGGTTAAGCAGGTGGGTGCTGCGTGTCACACTGGCAATAGAAGTTGTTTTTACCGCAATCTTGTAAGTATACAGGATTAATATGAAATGGAGTTTTAAGTGGAGAAAAAAATTGTTATAACAAATATTAGTAAAGATAATGAGAATAAGAAACAATATAGTGGCAATTATCAGTATCAATATTTCTATAATAATGGAAATGTTGATTTGAGTTGCTTGGATTTAGAAGAAGATTATAACCTTAATTCTCAACTGGCAGCAGTTGAATACAATGATGGAAAATGTTTTGGCATACATATATGTGACAGTGAAAGTATAGTCGGTAATATTTATATAGGGCGTGTTGAAAATGTTGTTAAAAGCCTTAATTGTGCCTTTATTGAAATAAAAAAAGGTGTAACGTGCTTTTATTCACTAGATGAAAATAAAAATCACATTTTTCTTAATCGCAAGAATAATTCTAATGTTAATATTGGTGATTTGTTGTTAATTCAAATAAGCAGAGAGCCAATTAAAACAAAACCGGCAACGGCAACGTGTAAGATATCTTTTACAGGGCAATTTTTAGTGCTTTCATCAGATGTTAAAGGTGTAACAATCTCTGGAAAGACTAAAAATAATGCTAACTGTAAAGAATTAAAGCAAGAGCTTTCAAATTATATTTCTGACAATGATAACTTTGGGTTTATCTTACGCACTAATTCTTCACAGGCTGAAAAAGAAGAAGTTATAGCAGAAGCTAAAAAGTTTATTATACAGTTTAATGATATAATTGAAAAGGCACAGTATTTAAAAGCTTTTACACTTATGTATACTACACCAAAGGATTATATAAATATTATCAAAGGTATTAGAACTACATCTGAAAATCCGGTAGAAGTGATTACAGATATTCCTGAAATATATAACGATATATCTTCACAAATTAACACTAAAAATTATTCTCTAAGGCTATATGAGGATGAATATCCGCTTTATAAATTATATTCTCTTGAGAGTGAGCTTGAAAGTGCATTAAGTAAAAAAGTGTGGCTTAAGTCGGGTGGATACCTTATTATAGAGCAGACGGAAGCCATGACAGTAATAGATGTCAATTCTGGAAAGCAGGTATCTAAAAAGGGGAGTGCAGAAGCTAAAGAAAATGCCATATTTAAGACAAATATAGAAGCGGCATTTGAACTTGCTAGGCAACTGCGTTTGAGAAATATTTCAGGAATAGTTATTGTTGACTTTATTAATATGAAGGACAAAGAGCATGACAATGAGCTTTTATCTCAGTTAAAATCAGTATTTAAAGACGACCCAATGAATTCAAATGTTGTAGATATTACAAAACTAGGGCTTGTAGAGATAACAAGAAAGAAGTCGGGAAAATCACTAATAGAAGCATGGAACAATAGGGAAGTTGGCGTATGAATTACGAACAAAGATATAAAAAAGTAAATTTATTTTTTGACAAATATCCAACACTTCTTAATATCTTTTATAAGTTATATAAGTATCTGCCATTAATAATAGCAGAAGTGTACGCAGTTTTAGTTGTATATACATTTTTCTTTAAAAATTGGGAATGTACTATAAAAGTAGTGTTAGTTCCATTAGTGACTTTTATTTCAGTAAGTGTTTTAAGAAAAGTGATAGACAGCAAACGACCATATGTAAAATATAATATAACGCCACTTATTAAAAAAGATAAACAGTCAGAATCATTTCCTAGCAGACATACTGTATCAGCTACAATTATTGCAATGAGCTGTCTTTATATTAATGTGTGGTTAGGGATTGTTATGTTAATTGCTTCTTGTATTATGGCTATTATGAGAGTATTAGCTGGTGTGCATTTTGCGAAAGATGTTATTGCTGCGTTAATTTTTGGAATTGTTTTTGGAATAATAGGTTTTTGGATTTTTTAAAATTTTCCAAAAAATTTAATCCTTTTTGTTGACAAATAGATATTAATAGTATATTATAAGCTTGTGTGCCGCTCAGTTAGGATATAAGCAGGTAATACCTCTCCAAAACTGGCGAGTAATTATTTTAGGAGGTGCCATATGTACGCAATTATAGCAACAGGTGGTAAACAGTACACAGTTTCTGAAGGCGATATAATCAAAGTAGAAAAGCTTGGTGTTGAAGCCGGTGACACTGTTACATTTGACCAAGTTCTCTTTGTTAATAATGGAGAAGCTAAGGTTGGTGACCCAACAGTAGCAGGAGCTTCAGTTACAGCAAGTGTTGTTAAGGAAGCAAGAGATAAGAAAGTTATCGTTTATAAGTATAAGAGAAAAACTGGATATCACAAGAAGAATGGCCACAGACAGTCATTCACTCAGGTTAAGATTGAAAAGATTAATGCTTAATTAGCCTGAATAGGAGTGTTATTCATGACTCATGTAACAATCTATACTAAGTCATCTAAAGATGACATTGTTGGATTTAGAACAGAAGGGCACGCAGGTTATGCTGATGCCGGTTACGACATAGTATGTGCTGCTACTTCTGTATTAGTAATCAATACAATCAATTCGATAGAGCAATTTACCGATGAAGATTGTGAGATTACAGCAGACGAAGATAATGCCGTTATAGAGTTAATGGTTAAGTCTTCACATCAATCAAAGGAATTAACGGTTTTGTTAAAAGCTCTTGCATTAGGACTTAGTACAATTGCTAGTGACAATCCGAATTACTTATCTATTACATTCGAGGAGGTGTAAACTATGTTAAATTTGAACCTTCAGTTTTTCGCTCATAAAAAGGGTGTTGGTTCTACAAAGAACGGTAGAGATTCTGAATCTAAGAGATTAGGTGCAAAGAGAGCTGACGGACAGTTCGTATTAGCTGGTAATATTCTTTACAGACAGCGTGGAACAAAGATACATCCAGGTGTTAATGTTGGTCGTGGTAGCGATGATACATTATTCGCACTTGTTGATGGTACTGTTAAGTTCGAAAGAAAGGGCAGAGATAAGAAGCAGGTTTCTGTTTATCCTGTAGTTTCTAACGACTAATTCTTAGTTGATTTTAAGCTCCAAGTCTACGGATTTGGGGCTTTTTTTGGATATATAATACACCAATTTTGGTGTTGTCATTAAGTTGTATAGCAGATTGTGAATATCTGCTTGACTTTGATGTAATGATTTAATATTTCGCATGAGCTGGAAATTTTAGTATTGTTTCATGTGTATTTATGTTAAATGCGTATGTATTTACGCAGAAATGAGGAATTATGTTTTCAGATAGAGCAAGAATATTTATAAAATCAGGCAAAGGCGGAGATGGTCATGTAAGTTTTCGCCGAGAGCTTTACGTTCCAGACGGTGGGCCAGATGGTGGTAATGGCGGTAAGGGCGGAGATGTCATATTTGTCGTAGACAAAGGCCTTAATACGCTCGGTGATTTCAGATATAACAGTAAGTATATTGCACAAAGTGGTGATGAGGGCGGCAAGCGCAAATGTACTGGCAAAAATGGCGAAGACCTTATAATAAAAGTTCCCGAAGGCACTGTTATTTTAGATGATGAAACAGGAAAAGTTATTGCTGATATGTCTAGTGGAAATATGCGTGAAACAATATTAAAAGGTGGTAGAGGTGGAAAAGGTAATATGAATTATGCCACAGCTACAATGCAAGCTCCACAGTATGCACAGCCGGGACAAGATGCTCAAGAAAGATGGGTTCGTCTTGAACTTAAAGTTATTGCTGATGTAGGCTTAGTAGGCTTTCCTAATGTAGGTAAGTCAACATTACTTTCAAGAGTAACTAACGCCAGACCTAAGATTGCTAATTACCATTTTACAACTCTTAATCCTAATCTTGGTGTAGTTGACCTTGACGGAAGTAAGGGTTTTGTAATTGCTGATATTCCTGGACTTATTGAAGGGGCTTCAGAAGGAATTGGTCTTGGCCATGAGTTTTTACGTCATATCGAAAGAACTAAAGTTATAATTCACATGGTAGACGCAGCTTCTGTTGAGGGTCGTGACCCAATAGCTGATATCAATGCAATTAATGCAGAGTTAGAAGCATATAATCCTGAACTTTTAAAAAGACCACAAGTAATTGCTGCCAATAAGATAGACGCATTATACGATGACGGTTTGGAAAGTCCAATCGACAAGTTAAGAAAAGAATTTGAGCCAAAGGGGATTAAAGTATATCCTATATCTGCTGTAAGTGGTCAGGGACTTAAAGAACTTTTATACGCCGTAAGAAGTCTTCTTGATACAATGGCACAAGAGCCAGTTGTATTTGAAAAGGAAATGGATATTTCTGAAATGTACAATAGTGAAGCCGAGGCTGTCAATGTTACTAAGGATGATGAGGGCGTATATATTGTTGAAGGTGCTAGAGTTGATAGAATGTTAGGCTATACTAACCTTGAGTCAGAAAAAGGCTTTAGCTTCTTCCAAAGATTTATGAGAGAAAATGGTATATTAGATCAGTTAAAAGAACTTGGTATCGAAGAAGGAGATACCGTTCGTGTAGGCGAATATCTTGAATTTGATTATTATGATTAATAGTGCATAAGCACAGAAATGGAGTTATATGGATAAATTAACAAGTAAACAACGTGCATATTTAAAAGGACTTGCTATGACTGTTGACCCTATATTTCAATTTGGAAAGTCAAGCATTACTCCTGAAAACACAAAAGCTATCGCTGAAGCTTTAGAAGCACGAGAATTAATTAAGATAAATGTATTGCAAAATTGCGCTGATGACCCAAAAGAAATAGCTTCAATTATTGCTGAAAGAACACATTCTCAAGTTGTTCAAGTTATTGGTAAGAAGATTGTTTTATATAAAGAAGCTAAAGATGAAAAGAAAAGAAAAATTGAGCTTCCAGTAGCAAAGAAAAAGAAAGACAAATAAAGTATTTATTTTATGAATGAAAATGTTATTGGTATTTTAGGCGGAACTTTTAATCCTATACACAATGGTCATATAGAGCTTGCCAGACTGGCACATGAACAATTTTGTATACCAACGATATATGTTATGCCCTCGGGTAATCCAGCTTCTTATAAGGATACTTCTGATGTTGTAAGTGCAACACATCGTTGTAATATGGTTAGTTTAGCAATCAAGCCTTTCTCTTATATGAAGTTATCTAAGCTTGAAGTAGATAGAAAAGGATATACCTATACAGCAGACACGTTGATGGAATTATCAGAAAGTTTTAACAAGATATACTTTATAATAGGAGCTGATTCACTGTTATATCTTGAAAAATGGAAACGACCAGATGTTATTTGTTCTCATTGCACATTACTTGTAGCTAATAGAGATGATACAAGATTAGCAATATTAGAAAAACAAAAAGAGTTTTTAACGCAGCAATATGGTGCTGATATACATTTTATAAATGCACCAAAGCTTCCCTTTAGTTCGACATCTATAAGAGAGCAGATTGTAAAGCATGGTAATATATCAGCAATGGTTTCTGATAATGTGAAAAATTATATATATAACAATAATTTATATATTAAATAAATTAAGATATTATAGAAAAGAGGCTTTCTTATGGATAATGAATATATTGAAAGTTTAAGAAAACAAGTTAAAAAGGCATTAAAGGCTGATAAGAAAAGATATAAACATACTTTGGGTGTTGCTGATACTGCTGCTTGTCTTGCAATGAGATATGGTGTTGATATACAAGATGCTTATATCGCAGGACTATTACATGACTGTGCAAAGTGTGTTCCTGATGAACAAAAGTTAAAAGAATGTAAGGAGTATAATATCGAAATTTCACAAAGTGAGAAAAAGAGTCCATATCTTTTACATTCAAAACTTGGAGCTTATTATGCAAAGCATATATACAACATTGATAATGAAGAAATATGCAGTGCAATTAAGTATCACACTACAGGCAGAGCTAAAATGTCAATGCTTGAAAAGATTATTTTTGTAGCTGATTATATAGAGCCTTACAGAAATAAAACAAATGACCTTGACACGATAAGAAGTATAGCTTTTGAAAATATTGATGAAACAATATATGAAATAACAAAAGACACACTTGAATATCTTAATAAAAAACAAGCAGAAATTGACCCAATGACAGTTGAAACTTATGAATATTACAAGACTATTCTTATTAGCAATGCTTGTGTATTTATGATTTAAAATTATAAAATATCAACAAGTTATTTAATCTGTAATGAATATTAATTTTTATATTTTATTATTTTAACTATTATCATTGAATAAAAAGATTCTATTTATAAATTGGAGGATTTATGGCTGATACTAAATCTAAAGAAATGACTAAAGTTATTGTTGACGCATTAAACGACAAGAAGGCTGAAGATATTAAGATTATAGATATTAGTAATGTATCTGTAATTTCAGATTATTTTGTTATTGCAAATGGTTCTAACCCTAACCAAATACAAGCTTTAGTTGATAATATTGAAGAAAAAATGCAAAAAGCAGGCTACAATGAGCCTAGAGTTGAAGGGTATAACTCAGCTTCTTGGATATTACTTGACTATGACGATGTAATTGTTCATGTATTTTCAAGAGATGATAGACAGTTCTATAATCTTGAAAGAGTGTGGAGTGATGGAATAGAAGTTGATGAGGAAACTCTCTAATTATATTATATAAAAATAAAGTCTTATTATATACTTATAAATAAGACTCTATTTTTATTTTGATGTGTAAGACTTCTGACAATTATATCATATTATTCGAATTTAACATTAAACAATATAATTTTCGTACATTTTTTTAAACTATATTTGGCATTTATTTTTAAAATATAGTAGGGAATTTTGAATTTGTGATTTGAGGTTATGTATATAGGAAATCGCCCATAACTTAATTCAATAAATTATGGGCGATTAAAGTCTGGTTAATAGTGTTAGATTGATTTATTTAGTATGTAATATTAGTTGATGTTTAAACGTATTAAACCTACAACTTTTCCAACTATTTCGCAGTTATCTACGATGATTGGCTTCATTGTGTCATTTTCTGGTTGAAGTCTTATGTGATTATCTTCTTTAAAAAATCTTTTTACCGTTGCTGAGTCATTGACTAATGCAACTACTATATCGCCGTTTTCGGCAGTATTTCTCTTTGCAACTATAATCTGGTCGCCGTTGTTAATTCCCGCATTGACCATGCTTTCACCCTTTACATTAAGCATAAAAGTCTCTTCGTTAGGAAGATATTCTGCTGGTATTGGGAAATATCCTGTGATATTTTCAACAGCAAGTAATGGTTGTCCTGCCGCTACTTGACCTACTAATGGAACATTTACCATATCACGTCTTGTGAGATTAAAGCTTTCGTCAACAATCTGAATAGTACGAGGCTTAGTAGGGTCACGTCTTATGTAGCCATTTTTCTCTAATGTCTCAAGGTGAGCATGAACAGAAGATGTTGATTTTAAATTAACTGCAAGCCCAATATCACGAACTGTTGGAGAATAGCCTTTGTTTAATATTTCTGATTTTATATAGTTAAGTATTTCTGTTTGTTTTGGTGAAATTTTACCGTATGACATAAATTACCTCTTTTCTGCTATATGCAAATATTTGCTTTACTATTAAAATATACTTTATATAAATTACTTATTGTTTTTATGGTTATTGTTTATATTTTATCATATATTGTAAAAAAAATCAAACACATTTTCCGAAAAAATGTTCGATTAATTACCCACGAATTTCTTAGAGCGAACTTAATAATGTTAAATTATAATTCAATTTATAATAAATTTATAATTATTATAAAATTTAATTCATATAAAGTATTGTAAATATACATAATAATGAGTTATAATATAAAGTAAGCTTAAAATTTATAATTATTTAGTGCAATGAGGTAATAGAATTATTTTAAAAAGTGATTTTTTAATTATTTAATACTGTACTTTAAGGGAATTTTACAAGGCGATGCAATATGGAAGATTAATAATGAAAGAGAGATTTATAAAACACAATGAGATATGTAGTAATGGATAAAGTACAGGAAGGTAACATTTTAGGAAGAACTTTACTTGATGATACAGGAAAGATATTGTTAAGAGAAGGGGCTGAATTAAATTTAACAAAAATAAACAAAATTAAAAGTATGAATTATGGTGGACTTTACATCAATGATGAGTTGAGTGAAGATATTGTTCTTGAAGATTTAATACCATTTGAATTAAAGTTAAGAGCATTTAGAGCTTTAGATGCGCGTGATTATGAAAAATGTGTAGATATTGCAAAAGAATTTGTTAATGAATTATATGATAAAAAGAGTCTTGCAATTAATATTATTGATATAAAGAACATTAACAGTTATACAATTAATCATAGCATTAATGTCTGTGTAAATAGTATAATACTTGGAATTGCAGCTGGTATGAATAGAAATGATTTGGAGCATTTAGCAGTTGCGGCTATATTAGCAGATGTTGGCAAGTTTGATATTTCTAATGAGATTTGGCACAAAAAGGGTAAACTTACAGACAAAGAGATGGAAATGGTAAAACAGCATCCTAAGATTGCGTTTGAAAATTTAAAAGCTCACCCATGTATAAGTCCTATAAGTAGAAATGCTATTCTTTTTAGTCACGAAAATCTTGATGGTAGTGGTTATTATGGAAAAGTCGGTGATGAAATTCGTATTAATGCAAGAATAATTCACTTAATGGATAGTTTTGATGCTTTAACCAGTGTAAGAAAGCATAGACAAGCATATTCAATTAAGGAAAGTACAGAATTATTAATGGGAAGTACTAATCAATATGACAAGGACCTTTTAAGATTAATGAGTCAGCTTTTCCCAATATATCCTATAGGAATGACAGTTAATCTTAGTAATGGGGAAAAGGCTATTATAAGAAGTAACGACCATAACGTAATTAGACCAATAATTAGACTTATGAAGACGGGTGAGCTTATTGACTTAAGTGACAATGCCTTATATAGAAATGTAGTTATACAGGATATTGATAGATAATAGATTTTTAGATACATAATGTAAGCAATCAAAATACAAAGTAAGGGGAGTAATAATGACATTTAAAGATATTAACGTATCAGAAAAACTTATAGTAGGTTTAAAAAAACAGAAGATTACAGAACCAACACCAATACAAGTTCAAGCCTATAAGCATATTATGAATAAGCGAGACCTTATTGCTTGTTCAAGTACAGGTTCAGGAAAGACACTTGCTTACTTGCTTCCAATTATTTCTCAACTTAATCCAGAAAGCAAGTATATTCAAGCATTAGTATTAGTTCCAACACAAGAATTGGCTATACAAGTAAGTGAACAATTTGATTTGCTTTGTTCTAATTCTGATATCAATTATAAAAGTATATTCCTTATAGGAGATGGCAATATCAATCGTCAAATAGACGCATTAAAATCAAAGCCTGCAGTCGTTATAGGGACACCAGCAAGAGTATATCAGCTAATTAAAATGAAAAAGCTTCGTGTACACGATGTAAAGCATTTGGTTATAGATGAAGCTGACCGCCTTATAGATAAAACATATTATGAAAATGTACTTTCTATAAGAAAGTCTTTAATGAAATACACTCAAGTTCTTATGTTTTCTGCAAGTATTGATAAAAAGACACGAAAAGCAGCTAATGAAATATCATACAATCCAGTATCACTTGATATATCAAAAGATACTAATAATAAAGATATAATTCCAAAGACTATTAAGCATTATTATATTATTGCTGATAGGAGAGAGAGAATAGAAACATTAAGAAAGATTGCAAAAGCTGTAAAGTCTGAAAAAGCAATGATTTTTATTAATACAAAGTATGATTTAGAGGAGTCACTTCAAAAACTTCAATATCACAAATATAGTGTTTCAGCTTTATCAGGCAATTTAGATAAGTTTGCCAAAAGAAAGGCTATTGATGATTTTAAAAGTGGAAAAGTAAATTACTTGCTTACAACAGATATAGGCGCTCGTGGATTACAAATTGACGATGTAGACACCATTATCAATGTAAATTTACCAGAAGATTCAAAAGACTATCTTCATAGAGCAGGTCGTTGTGGTAGAAATGGTAATTCAGGAGTTTGTATTTCAATTATTACTGAAAATGAATTAAACAAAATAAAGCAATATCAAAAGCAATTTAATATTAATATAGTAGCTAGAAAGCTTTATAATGGCAAATTAGTAGCTAAGTAAAAACTGATTAAATAAAGATAATTTTCATCATATAAAATTTATTTTTTAAATATAAAATTTATTTTTTAAATTTGGAGTTGTTGTAATAAGAAAATCTTATGCCAATATAGTAATTAATTTTATTTTGTATAAATTTTTAATATAACAACTCCGAAAAACCTTATAATACGAAGTTTTACAATAAATGTTTAAATATGTAAGGGGTTATACAATTTTTTATTTTTATTCCTACACAACTTCGTTAAACTTGCGTTTAGCGAAGTTGTATATATTTGAAAATGTATGTTAATTGTTAATAACTACCCTTACTTTTAACTATTTTGGAGGTGTTTTATGGCTGATAAAACTTATGCTGAACAGCAAAATATTAAATATACTAAAAAATTAAACGAACTGTTAAAAATTCTTCCCCCTTTCTGTACAGAATATTTTAACAGTCTTGAGTATTCTAAACAACCGAGAACAATGGTTGCTTATGCAATGGATATCAAAGGCTTTTTTGAATTTCTTATAAAGGAATATCCACAATACAAGGATTATAAAATCTGTGATTTTACAGTGCGTGATATAGAAAAACTTCGTGGTCAGGATATTTCTGACTATCTTAGATATGTTAAGTTATATAATAAAAATGGTCAAGAAATTAGCAATTCTGAACGTGCAGTAAAACGAAAATTTTGTTCACTTAGAAGATTGTATGCGTATTATTATAGGTATGAAATTATTAATTCCAATCCTACTCTTAAAGTTGATATGCCTAAAATACATGACAAAGCTATCACTCGACTTGATGTAAATGAAGTCGCAGAGCTGCTTGACAATGTAGAGTCGGGCAATAAATTGACAGACAATCAACTTAAACGCCATGAAAAGCTAAAGTGTAGAGATTTAGCACTCCTAACACTTATGCTAGGTACTGGTATTCGTGTTTCGGAGTGTGTTGGTCTTGATATAAATGATGTTGATTTTGACAACGATAGAATTAAAGTTGTGCGAAAAGGTGGTTCTGAAAGTTTTGTATATTTTGGTGATGAAGCACGTAGTGCATTACTTGACTATATGGAAGAAAGGAAAAACTTAAATCCCGAAGACGGACACGAAAATGCACTTTTTATTTCGTCAAAAAATAAAAGGCTTTGTGTGCGTTCCGTTGAACTTCTTGTAAAGAAATACGCTTCAACCGTTACTACTGTTAAACATATAACTCCGCACAAGTTAAGAAGCACATACGGTACTAACCTATATCAAGAAAGTCAAGATATTTATCTTGTAGCTGATGTATTGGGACATAAAGATGTCAATACGACTAGAAAACACTATGCTGAAATTATTGATGATAATAAGCGAAGAGCCCGTAACATTGTGAGATTACGAACAGAGGAATAATATTATATGATAAGTGTTAATAAAATTTAATTAGATGTAAATTTCAAAACGGTATATAATTATTAAAATTTTAACGTTAAATTTACATATACGAATTATAAACACATTGTGTTATAAATAAGTGACACCGTAAAATAAAATGTAGAAAAATATAGAAACTACATCTTTCCCTTACGGTTGGGCGTTCATCTTATAGCTTAATACATATTCTCTGTCCACTATATATTATAGCTTAAGTTGTTACATAAATACTCTACTATAAGACCAATTATATTAATTTCCCTATAAGCTACAGACCATACATCACTTGGTATATGTGCCTGCCTTATAAGAAAATAGTCAGAGTTTATTAACACTTATCAAAAGTTATTAATTTTTCCACTATCACTATGTTAAGCAACAATAATGATATTTTTCAATATTCGTCTATATCAAGGTTGTGTATTTCTTTATTTATAGACATTTCAAGCTTTGATAACGGTTGAACATTAGGGCTTCTCTTACCCTCAAGGCTATTTTGTTCATACTCTTTAACCATTCGATAAAATGTTCCTGGTTTTAGTTGTAACATTTCCATAGCCTTTCTTGCTGTTATCTCTCCCTTTTTCCATATATTATATACTGGCTCAAAGGCTGTATTGCTCATACTTATTGGTTTACGCCCCTTGTACTTTCCTTCCTTTTTAGCAATCTCAATACCTTCCCTTTGTCTTTGAAGCAAGCATTGACGTTCAAATTGATATAAACCCGCAAAAAATGTAAGCATTAATTCACCTTGTGGAGTGCTTGTATCAAGATTTTCCTTACAACTGTATAATACAATCTTCTTCTCTTGTAGAATATGGACTATTTTCAAAAGGTCACTCGTACTTCTTGCAAGTCTTGAGTACGATTCAATTACAATTGTATCTCCTTCTCGTGCATATAAAAGTAAATCTTTTAATCCCTGTCGGTCGGTATTTTTTCCACTTTTAACATCACGAAATATTTTCTCTATTCCATTATCCTGCATTAATTTTTCTTGCCTTGCTAAATTCTGGTCATCAGAACTTACTCTTATGTAACCAATTTTCATATCATAACCTCCCTTTCTTTTTATTTACACAAACAATAATCCAAAGTCTAAGCTTGTATAAGAACTTGTCGACTGTCGTAATAACTTGAAATGTAACATAAATTTTAATATAGTATAGTAATTTTTCTTATATATCAGTTCTATATTAAAGTAATAAAAAGAATTTGCACATGTTAAAAAATTGACTTTGTAATTTTGGCTATACGAGCTTTTTATTTTATTTAGGATAGAATACATACCTTTTGATAAAAAGTGCCTATATAGTCAAAATACGCAGTTGCCTTTTTTATTATTATAGCGCACTCAAAAAAGTGTGTCAATAGGGTCTATTTTTTATAGGAACATTCCAAAATAGAAAAACAATGCTATTGAAACACTTGCATTTATAAAGAAAAGTATTCCAATAGGGTGTACCCTAATTAAACACTTTTTAAACGTGTTTTTGCTAACCTATACAAAAATGTCGATTTTAGCATTTTAAAAATGTAATATAAAAATATATAAATTTGACGTTATTTTTTTATTATTATATGAAAATATTAAGATTTGAAGTTTAAAGATTTTTGTAAATTAAAAATGGAATAGCTGTATTCTGCCTACTCTCCACAGCAAGATGTGAAGGTTTTAACTGATGAGATTTTACAGTAATCGTACATCATTTTCAAACTTTGGATATAGTCTTTTTATCAGAGCAGCGAACTTAACAACCAAGCAGTCCTACGACCACATTAGCGATTGTCTTCTGTATTTTTACAAAGAAGCAGATAATTACAAAATCCAAGATTACAAAAGACTTTAAATTGTAATTTATATAAATAAAAACGAGTATAAAATTTTAATTGCAATTTTACACTCGTTCTGTCAATTCAAAGTCGAAAATATCTAAGTTTTCTTTCATTCTTTGTGGGTTAGATGTTTTTATCAAAGGTAAAATATTTCTCTGAATTAACCAACGCAAAACAATCTGTGCAGAAGATTGTTTATGTACATTTGCAATATTGCAAAGGACTTCGTTATTCAATAAATCGTTCTGTCCAGCAGCTAATGGTGACCACGCCTGCATTAAAATATTTTCGCCTTTTAAATATTCTTCTTCATCTTTGCGTTGAAAAAATGGATTACATTCTAGTAAATTGCTTGCTGGCTTTATTTTATTCCAAAATATAAAATCGGCCAATCTGTCTTGTGTGAAATTATCTACACTGATTGAACGAACCTTACCTGCTTCGTACAATTCTTCAAGAGCTTTCCATGCGCCATAATAATCATGGTATGGTTGATGTATTACATACATATCCAAATAATCAAGTCCTAAACGTTTCATTGATTGTTCAAAACCACGTTTTGCTCCTTCATAGCTTATATCAGGTATCCAAAGCTTTGTAGTAATAAAAAGTTCTTCTCTTGGTACACCACAACGATGAATTGCTCTGCCGACCGCTTCTTCATTACCATAAGCTGTTGCTGTATCAATCAAACGATAACCAGCTTTAATAGCTTGCAATACTGCTTCTTCACAAGCATTTTCATCAGTCATACGAAAAACGCCAAATCCTATCTGTGGTATTTCAATACCATTATTTAAAACCATAAATATTTCTCCTAAAATTTTCTTTTTCTTTAACTGTATTATAGTTATAATTTTCTTTAATAACAAATACTTATAAAGAATGATTTATCATAGTTTAAAAGAATAATTCTTTGCAACTCACTGATTTGAATGTTATAAATGGATTTAAAAATGATTGTTTGGCAAAAATATTGTCGCAGACATTTACTTTTAAGAATTTTTCTTTCTTTTAAAGGAAATAAAGTTCTTCTTATAATGTTAATTTATAAAAAATCAATTAATATAGTTTTTATGATAAAATAAGAACTGTTATAATCAAGTATTACCACCATAGCTTGACTTGCTATGACACACTTAATTATAACAGTTCATAATATGTACTATTAATTATAAATTATATACTTCAACTACTAAACCTCACATAAAAATATAACACATACATTTATAAAAGTTAGTACTGATAGTATATTTTAAATTCACAACTAATTACTGTGGCTGCTTACCAATGTATGCTAAGATACCACCATCAACGTAAAGAATATGACCATTAACTGCATCTGAAGCTTCTGAAGCAAGGAATACAGCTGGACCTGCTAATTCTTCTGGCTTTAACCATCTTTCAGCAGGAGTCTTTGCTACGATGAATGAATCAAATGGATGTCTTGAACCATCTGGCTGACGTTCTCTAAGAGGGGCTGTCTGAGGTGTTTCAATATATCCAGGTCCAATACCGTTACACTGAATGTTGTACTTACCATATTCAGAACAGATATTTCTTGTCAACATCTTAAGACCACCCTTAGCTGCAGCATAAGCTGAAACTGTTTCACGTCCTAATTCAGACATCATTGAACAGATGTTAATAATCTTACCATGCTTTCTTTCTATCATTGATGGAATAACAGCCTTAGATACGATAAATGGAGCATTAAGGTCAACATCAATAACTTGTCTGAACTGCTCTGCTGTCATTTCACACATAGGAATTCTCTTAATGATACCAGCATTGTTTACAAGAATGTCGATAGGACCAACTTCCTTTGTAATCTTTTCAACTGTTTCATTAACCTTAGCTTCATCTGTTACATCACAAACGTAACCATGAGCATCAATACCAGCTTCTTTGTATGCTGCAATACCCTTGTCTACTAATTCTTGATTGATATCGTTGAAAACGATTGTAGCACCAGCCTTTGCCATTCCTGAAGCAATAGCGAAACCAATACCATAAGATGCACCTGTAACGAAAGCAATCTTGCCTTCAAGTGAAAAATTAACTGACATTTTCTAAATCTCCTTTTGTTTTTTATTGTGACACTCTCATTAGCTTTAGCTAATGAAATTCTTGCTTCAACCACTATAATTATAATGATACTCCCATAGAGAATAATTTTCTAATTAATGTCCACAAGCGTAGAGAATACTTCTCGGTTTGGGTGTAGTCCCACCCTACCATAATTTTTAAAGTTGTACACTTGCTTATCTTATACTACAACGTTTTCCATACCACATAGAAAAAATGGAACTTCTACATACTTTTGTAATAACGTTAAAGTAGTACAACTTTTATTAACGAACTGTAAACTATATTTTTATATAAATCACTCTTATAGATTAAGATTATTCTTTACTATAAACAATACAATATATAATGTTTATTTGTTCAAAATTAAAATATGTTGATATTATCTTAAATCCTTCATATCTACATCGTCCATATCATCGAAGTCTTGGTTTTCTCCAACCATTCCCCAGATAAATGTATAAGCATGAGTTGCTGAAGCTGAATGGATTGACCAGCTTGGTGAAATAACAGCTTCTTCATTACGCATTACAATGTGACGAGTTTCTGTTGGTTCACCCATATAGTGGAATACAACAGCATCTTCTGGTACTTCAAAGTAAAGATATACTTCCATTCTTCTATCATGTGTATGACATGGCATAGTATTCCATACACTACCTGGTTCAAGACAAGTCATACCCATCTCAAGCTGACAGCTTTCAACCTGTCCTGGAAGTATGTACTTATTGATTGTTCTATGGTTAGCACTTTCAAGGCAACCGAGTTCCTTCTTATTCTCAGGTAAAATATCCTTATCTGGGTCGATAAATACTGTTGGGTATGTCTTATGTGCTGGAGCACTGTTAAGATAGAACTTAGCAGGGTTTGTAGGGTCAGCGCTGCTAAACTTAATATCCTTAGCTCCCATTCCAATATACATACCATCTTTATACTTAAAGTTATATTCCTTACCATCAACAGTAACTGTACCATTACCACCAATATTAATAATACCCATCTCACGTCTTTCAAGGAAATACTTAGCTCTAAGCTCAGCACCTGCCTCAAGTGTAAGTGTCTTATTTACAGGTGTTGCAGAACCTACAATAATTCTGTCTATCTGGCTATAAATAGTCTTAATTTCATCAGCTACAAATAAATCTTGAATAAGGAAATCATGTCTTAATCTATCTGTATCATAATTCTTTACGTCTGCTGGATTAGCTCCTGGTCTTACTTCCATTACTATTACTCCTTTATAATTAATCTAATCAAGATACTATAAACCTTAATTGATTATATTTTATCACATTAAATAATCAAATTCAAGGCATTATAATACATCAAAAAACAAAATATAACTAAAATTACTGAAAAATATATCTTTATAACTAAAAAATTATGCAAAAACACTTATTGTTTTAATAAAACAGAAAAAGTATATGTAAGTTTTTTATAAAATATTATCTATTAGAATACTATCAGACAGCAAGTTGCATGGTGACAAGTCAACTAAAGCTAAAATGTTACTTCTATAATACTAAAAATAATAAACAAACATTTATTTAATCTATCTGCTGCCCCTTATCCCATATGATATTATATTTGAAATTATTTCATATTGTTATATACAACATTTTCTAAAAACAAGGCATTAGATGGAAGTGTTGGCCCAGCATTTTTTCTAACTTTACTCTCTAAGATATTAGGAATATCACCTGAGTTGATTTTTGACAATCCACAATACAATAATGTTCCACAAATAATTCTCACCATATTATAGAGAAATCCATCACCAGTTATTTCTATTTTTAATGTCTGTTTATCAGTATTATAGCTGAAAATATTATCTTTTAACACACTATTAATAGAAATATCTATATCATAAATTGTTCTTATATACGATTTATTTGGAGTCTTATCAGATGTAAAAGCTGAAAAATCGTGTGTACCGCATAAGTATTTACAGGCTTTGTTCATATTTTCAAAATTGATTAATTTTTCATTTGTTTTAAAATTATAGTTAATAGGAGCATTTACCATATTATATACATACTTGCTTTCAAATACATCTGTTTTGCTGTCAAGAGCGATATAGTAGGAATAAGTCTTTGAAACAGCACTTTTTCGACTATGAAAATTATTTGGCACTTCTGATATTGAAAAGACTCTGATACTTTGTGGAAGATTTTCGTTAATATTTTTAATAAATGTATCTAAATCGTTAATGTCATTATAAAAGAAATCAGCACACTGACATCTTGCATGAACGCCAGCATCAGTTCTTCCGCTTCCAGATATATGAACCCCAAGTATATCTTCAATAGTCTGTTGAACCGTATTTTTGTTATTTTTTAGACGTTGCCAACCATTAAAGCTACTGCCGTCATAAGCTATTTTTATTAAATAGTGTTTCATTTTTATATATTCTCCAATAAATTATTTTTTTAATAAGTTATTATGACAAAACTCCTTTTATCAACTTATTGCGTTTAACTTCTATATCAGAGTATTCATAAGCATTTACAACTCGCTTGATAGCTTCCTTTAGCTTATCGTTATCATTTGCATGGATAAATGCTATTGTATCACCTGCATTAACAAAGTCGCCTACTTTCTTATTAAGCACAATACCTACAGCATGGTCAATTGCTTCTCCTTTTACTTGCCTGCCACCACCAAGTATAACAAGGGCATTGCCTAGTTCATCTGACTGTATATGCTTTATATAACCTGTGTTAGTAGCTTTTAATTCATATATAATAGAAGCTTTAGGTAATAAACCTGTATTGTATACAATGCTTGCATCACCACCCTGAGCTTTAACAAACTCAGCAAATTTATTTAAAGCTGATTTATTTTTAATTAATTCAGTCAACTTGTCGTTAGCTTCTTCTAATGTAGAAGTAATACCTGCTTGATAAATCATGTGTGAAGCAAGAATAATACAAAGCTTAGTAAGGTCTTTCGCCCCTTGTCCATTTAAAGTTTCAATAGCTTCTTTTACTTCTAACGCATTTCCAATAGCATTTCCTAATGGCTCGTCCATATCTGATACGATAGCTACTGTCTTACGTCCTGCACCATTTCCAATCTTAACCATCATATCAGCAAGCTGAAATGCGTCTTTTTCTTCCTTCATAAATGCACCACTACCCGTCTTAACATCAAGCACTATAACGTCTGCGCCTGCTGCCAGTTTCTTACTCATTATACTACTAGCAATAAGTGGACTTATATCAACCGTTGCCGTAACATCTCTTAACGCATAAAGCTTTTTATCAGCAGGGTCAAGATTACCCGTCTGCCCAGTAATTGCCATACCTATCCTATTGACATTCTCTATAAATTGTTCTTCTGAAAGACTTGTAGAAAACTCTGGGATACTTTCTAGCTTATCAATAGTTCCCCCAGTAAACCCAAGTCCTCTACCACTCATTTTAGCCATTTTAGCTCCTAATGCAGATACTAAAGGCCCTACTATAAGAGAAGTCTTATCACCAATTCCACCTGTGCTGTGTTTATCCACTTTAATACCATTAATCCCCGACAAATCGAGCAAATCACCACTATTAGCCATAGCAAGTGTTAGATTTAGAGTTTCTTCATAAGAAAGTGAATTAAAGTAAATAGCCATTAACAAAGCTGAAGCTTGATAATCGGGAATATCACCATCAGTATAACCCTTAACAAAATACTCAATTTCTTCCTTAGAAAGAACACCACCATTTCGCTTTTTAACAATCAAGTCATACATTCTCATAAAAACACCACCCTTTATAAAACGTAAACTATGAGAAATTTATATTATTAAATTTTCCGTTTCTTTACTTTATAAATATTATAAACTACATAATAAATATTTGCAATAAACTTATATATTTATCCAATTTATATTAATCCTAGTATATTTTTCAAGTTATACTTCTTTAACTTTAATTTATAAACATTGAATACAATTAATTAATTTGATATATTATATTTAATCATTACATAAAAAATAGTCGGATATTTTATGGTATATGATAAACATTTACCTAAATATCCGACTGTTTTTCTATAAACTATATTCTATTTCTTATTATTTCTTCTTTCTAACCTTAAGAAATACAATTCCACCAGCAATTACAATAAGTACAACTAAAACAATAGCTGTAGATAATGGATTTGTTTCTTTTTCTTCTTCTGCATTATCAGCTTCGACAAGAGCATTGATAGCCATTGTAAGATGTTGTGTAGCTTCGTTGATGTCTGCTTGATATTCAGCAACATTTATTGCGTCAACAGCTTCATCATATTCAAGCTTCATAGCCTTCCAGCTATCTTCTGTGTAATCGTCTTCATTAAGCTTATCAGCCTGTTCAATGGCTGCTGAAAGTTTAGAAGTATCACTTACAGGTTCTTGATTTTTAACGATGTTAGCTTCTGTTGCTTCAAAGTTGACAGTATAATCTTCATAACCAAGGGCATGAACAGTTAATGACCAATAACCTGTACCATCAGTTCCATCTGGAAGCTGACATCTCATAGAGTTAGTAAGACCTAACTGAATACCCATAGCTTTGTGCATCCAGTTATCAGAAGCAAACTTTGTACCATAAGTTTCAAGTGCTTTTGTTCTTGATGAATCATTTCCATAATATGTCCATGTAACTGATTGAAGCATTGAACCTAATGCACCATATCCATCACCTGTTAAATCAACTCTTAAAAATTCACCATAAGAACCTGTAGCTTCTTTTACTTCAACTGTAATATCAGAAGCTTTAGCAAGTTCTTTTCCTTCAATACCTGAATCCTTACCTGTTTGACCCTTTGAAAATGAATATGTACCATTACTATTCTTTGTAGCTGTCTTAAGACCATTTGTATTTTCAGTTACATTAGCCTTTTCAGAATAGGCTGAAAGTGCATTTTCACTATAACCACCAAATAATTCACCACCATTTTCAACTACTGTGTACTTGCTCTTAAAATCGTCTACATCAGACTTACTAACTTTAACTGGAACGTATTTTAAGCCTTTAACTTCATACTTTGAAAGCTTAGAAGTACTACCATCTGTATTAGTGATTACATCTTTTTCATAAGAAAGTACAGTACCATCTGTTAATTTCATTTTTGTAATAGCATCTTTACCTTCACCTTCTACTTCCCAACCTGCAAGGTCATATGTTTTTCCGTCTTCAGTATCAATTACTGTTGTACACTGAAAACTTCCTCTGTGAAGACCATGATTTGTAGTAGCTCTTGTTACAGTGTCAAATGCACCTGTATCATATTCTTGATGGCTGTCAAGAATATCTGACGAAGACGCATCTCCTGCCTGATATACCTTTTCATTTGCCCAGTATTCCTGCCATGTAAGACCAGCATATAAATAAGAATAATCGTCTGCTGCCTTAGCTGTTAATGTAGTAAATGGAAATGTTACCGCTGTTATAGCAACTGCCGCTGTTAATGTGGCAACCTTAGAAAATAACCTTTTTCTCATAACCTTTCTTTCTCCTTTTTCATTAAGATTAAAATAATTACAAATTAAATTTGCAATTACATTTATTACAAACCTGCATTAATTCAATGCAAATTTATAAGCGTTATAAAATGCTTTTTTTATAGCACTACTTGACTTTGTAGCCCCCGCTACAGTATCAACTCCTGCTACTGCTTGTTTCTCAACAATAGCATCTGGAACTTTTTCTACTGCCTTATTAAAGTAAGAAATATCTTGTGATGTAGCATCACTTGTAGCATTTACAGCAGTAATCACATCATTTTCAACTGTCATTGTGACTGTAACAGTGTAACCATACACTTCACACACAGCAGTTCCTGTATAATCACCATCAGCTTTAAACTTATTAGATGAATTGCCTGCGTTATCTGATTTTGTAGTATCAGTATTAGCATATTCTATATCATTATCTTTATCTGTTGTCTTGCTTGTATTAGTAAAACAAAGGAAAGCTACAAATACACATAAAATGGCAGCAGGTATATAAACAACTGTATTTATTTTTGATGTATTATCGTTTGCGTCTTTATTTTTAAGTCTTTGCTTTAAAAGATAATGCTTTTTAATTCTCATAGCCGCATATACAGCAAATACAATAGTGTAAATAACAGCATTTATTCCGTAAGGCACTAAACCAGCTCTTGCATAAGGAATATTTATAAGCATTATATGAACATATAACAAGCCGTAAAATAAATATGCGCTTCTTTGAAGTTGTTTCCATTTCTTAGGCTTGAACTTGCTTCTTATTACCTTAAATGATGTAAATGTTAATATAAGCATTAAAACAACAATAAATATGCTTATATATGCCGCAATAATTTGTGTGGTAGAAATACCTGAATTAGCTTTAAATAATGCTCTGTAATATGTCTTACCATAAGTTACGTTATGAATAAGAACAAGAATACAGGCAATAATTGATAACTCTCCTCTTATACGCATAAGTGGAGCAATTAATTTTGATTTGTTTGGAAGTGCGCCTGTGTACATTACAACAATAAAAAGTGCTGTTCCAAGAGTTCCTTTAGAAAACAAACCAATAATATTTTGTTGTACAAATACTGGCATATCTAAAGATTGTAATAAATATACAAGCACAGCTACTACTGCAGTTCCTATATAAAATAGTACAGGAAATTTTTTAATTGTATCTTTAAACAAATAAATAAATATTGATACAAGTATAAGTGCAATAATTAATAACATTGTTTCTCCTTTTACATATTTTTCATAAGCATAATTGAGTCAATATTAAAAATCTACAATATATGCTTTTGTTCAGTTCTAAATACTATGAAAACTATTAAGTATTTACAATAATAATTAGCAGTTAAAATATAAACGATATCGCAAGCTTACACTAACAATAGTTACCGATAATTAACCAGTGTTTGCATTAACTAACCGCTGTATTAGAATAAACTTATGTATGCAGTTATGTCAATATATATAAATGATAAAAAAAATCATTTTCCAATATTTTACAAAAGTAAAAGTGTTTTTTACATAAATAAAAAATCTCCCACTTATTGTTAAACACAATACAATGTGGGAGATTTATTTTATTTACAAGAAAAAATATTCAAAATATTGCTTGCACAAAAACTTGACGATTATAGCAATGGGCTGTGAAGCTGTCACACTAAGAAAATTTTATACATAATATAAAAGTCTTTTTCTCTAATGCGAAAACCACAAGTTAAGTAGCTTTTATATTTAATCGTATCATCTATTTGTTTACTACTGTTACATTATAATCACTTGTAAACAAGTCTTTTATCCCTTCGGATATATACACATTTTTATCACTATCTACAAGTATCATATCAAATTCAATATCTGTACTTTTATAAAATTGCGCTGCTTTTTCCTTTCCCATTATAAATAGTGAGGTGGAAAGTGCGTCAGCCGTTGTACCATCAGCGCATATAATTGTTGCAGATGTAAGGTCGCTATCTGATGGATAACCCGTATTAGAGTCAATAATGTGGTGATATTTTTTACCATTTTCTTCAAAATAACGTTCATAACCACCTGATGTTATAACTGCCTTATCGTTAGTTTTGAGTATTCCTATATAAGTATCGTCATTATCTGGACTTTGAATTGCTACTTTCCATTGGCTGCCATCTGGCTTAAGTCCAAGTGTCTGAACATTGCCACCTAGATTGACAATGGCGTTTTCAATTCTATTTTCCTTCATAAGCTCAATTACTTTTGTTGAAGTGTAACCCTTTGCAATTCCGCCAAAATCTATTTGTGCGTTATTTTTAAGAGTAACATTGTTACCTGATATAACTATATTGTTGTAATTAACTTTTTTAAGTACTTCGTCTAATTCAGCTTGCGATGGAACTTTGTAATTTTGAGTTGTAAAGCCCCAAAGCACCATGACAGGATATATTGTTATGTCAAATGCACCTTGTGTCTTTTGTGAGATTTCTAATGATTTATTAATAAGATAGCTTGTTTCATCAGATACACTTGCAGCTCCTGATATATTAAGCCTTGTAACATCGCTTTCTGTATTGCCGACAGAAAACATATTATCAAGACGTTGTATTTCATAGACTGCTGCCAGTACAGCATTTTCAGCATTACTTCCATAAGCTGTAAGTGACATATAAGTATCCATTGCAAATATATCCGCAGAATATTTTTCGCTGTCTAATGAGTTAGAATTATTTGCTTGTGAATTACTTGTATTTGAATTAACATTTGTTGTGCTTTTACAAGATGTAAGTGAAAATATTAACGCTATAGATAAAGAAGTTGCTGTTATTACTTTTAAAGTATTGATAAAGCTGTACTGTTTAATTTTATTAAAAATGCTTTTGTCTTTTACTCTCATAGACTTAATCCTTTCGTTTTAACTTATTTAACACTATATAAGCTTGCTATTTTTGTCGTAATGATAAAAGTTTATCCGATTAACTTATTATAGTGCTATAAATTTCTAATACTATAATTTTGACCGTAACATAATATGTTAGATAGTCATAAATGTCAAGATTAATATTTTTATTAGTAAGCTATATACAATTATTTTAACTACATATATTTATATTTGTTAAAATATAATCACATATTGTACATAGTAGTAAATGTATGGTTAAATGCTCATCTCTTTTATTTTATAATTATTTTTCATATAACTATTAAGTTTAAGAAAGTCGTTTACATTTATTTATTTTTATATTAAAATTAACTAGAATAATTTTAGTTCTACAGACCTATCATTATTTATTATGTATATTTTTATATGGCATATTTATACTAAAAGTCTATATGACAGAATGGAGAAAAGAAAATGAGTTTTGAATTTGTAAGAAAGCTTCCAATTCCTAGCGAAATCAAGGAACAGTATCCTGTACCTGAAAAAGCAGCACAGATTAAGATTGAACGAGATAAGGAAATCAAAGATGTCTTTACAGGCGACTCAGATAAATTTTTAGTTATCATAGGCCCATGTTCAGCAGATAATGAAGAAGCGGTTCTTGATTATACTACTCGTCTTGTCAAGGTTCAAGAAAAAGTTAAAGACAAGCTTATAATTATTCCTCGTGTATATACTAATAAGCCTAGAACAACTGGAACTGGATATAAGGGAATGTTACATCAGCCTGACCCTGAAAAGAAGCCGGATTTATTAGGCGGACTTATTGCTATTCGTAAAATGCACATTGATGTTATTAGTCAGACAGGACTTACTCCTGCTGATGAAATGCTTTATCCTGAAAACTATTGGTTTTTATCAGATGTTTTATCTTATGTTGCAATTGGCGCTCGTTCAGTTGAAGACCAACAACATAGATTAACAGCAAGTGGTATTGATGTTCCAGCAGGTATGAAGAACCCTACAAGTGGTGATTTTTCTGTAATGCTTAACTCTGTAGTAGCAGCTCAAGCAAAGCAGACATTTATATATCGAAATTGGGAAGTAAATACACCAGGCAACCCTCTTACTCACACTATTTTAAGAGGTGCTGTTAATAAGCATGGTCAGTGTATTCCTAACTATCACTATGAAGACCTTAACCGTCTTTTTAATATGTATTCTGAACGTGACCTTGCTAATCCTGCCGTTGTTGTTGATGCTAATCACAGCAATTCTAACAAGCAGTTCAAGGAACAGATTAGAATTACTAAGGAAGTGTTACACAGCCGTAATCACTCAGCAGATATCAAGAATTTTGTTAAGGGTATTATGATTGAAAGTTACATCGAAGAAGGCAATCAAAAGGTTGGAGAAGGTGTATACGGAAAGTCTATTACAGACCCATGTCTTGGCTGGGAAGACTCAGAAAGACTTATATATCAGATTGCTGATTTAGTATAAGATTTTATAAAAAATGGAGTCTATTTAAGTTAAAATGTAAGTGTTAAAAAACTCTAAAATAAGCGAAATGTTTTAATACCTAAAACGTTAGAAAATCGCAATGTCGTATCGCATTTCTAACGTTTTATAGCTTATCTAAGGGTAATTAGCAGATATTACAAAAATAGAAAATAGTAAGATTATTTTCTTTATTTTTTATAAATAATGTTGTAAAATATATCCTATATATGTTATAATGAATAAAAATTTTCTTATAAGGCAGGTACATATACCGAGTGATGTATGGTCTGTAGCTTATAGGGAAATTAATATAATTGGTCTTATAGTAAAGTATGTATGTAACAACTTAATCTATAATATATAGTGAACAGAGAATATGTATTAAGCTATAAGATGAACGCCCAACCGTAAGGACAAGATGTAGTTTCTATATTTTTCTACATTTTATTTTACGGTTTCTTAATATTTACTTAAATAGGCTCTTTTTGTTTTTTGTCCATTCCAATGATTAAAACATACTTATTTCTTATGTGAAGTTCCAATCATTTAAAGATGTGGACTTTTTATTTACCACTTGAAGCAATACTTTTTTAATATATATACAAATATAACTTTTTTAATAGCATTGGATTGATATATGCTTCAAAATATGTTCCTACTAATAGCAATCCTATTGCGATTGCGATAATTATAACTACATTTCTTGCCGCAATTGTTTTGATACTATATCCTGATACAGTAAAGAGTTTTGTTATAAGGAAAAGTGTTAAACCATAAAATATATACTGTGGAAATACTGATGCCATGTATACAAATACTCCACCTATTCCATAATGAAGTACCGCTGTACTTATTAATATTCCATTACAAATACCTAAATAACACATATATATTGATAAAAATATGCCACTAAACACAGTAAGTCCAATTCCACATAAGATAACAAAATCTCGCAGTCTTGTCTTTATTATGTATTGCCAAAGGCTTACGTTATTTACAGAAATATCTATATAGTCTGATAAATATTTATCTGAATATATATCCATATTTTTTATAAGTCCTTTTTTTATAAGATTAATATAACATGTCCCTAGTAATATCCCTAAGAATAAGAAAAGTACAAATCTATATTTATGTATAACACTTTTAAATCCTACCATAACGCTCCATTCTGCTTATTAAGCAATTTGATGATGTCGTTATGAATATATGTTATTTTTTATTAATATATGACATTATAGCTGCAATAGTTTTTGAGTCTTGTATTTTGCCTGAATATATCATTTCAGATAATTCATCAGTTGTGTATGCTTCTATTTCAATATACTCATCTGGATCAAGGTGTTGCTGTGTTTTTGTTAAATTTTTAGCAACATATATTTCTACTACTTCATCGCAAAATGCAACGGCTGTTACAATTGAGATAAGGTGTTCTAAATTGTCAGATTTATAACCTGTTTCTTCTTCAAGTTCTCTTGTGGCAGCAGTTATGCTTTCTTCACCTTTGTTAATACCGCCTGCTGGTATTTCAAGAGTTTCTCTATCAAGTGCATTTCTATATTGTCTTACAAGTAGTATACGTCCATCTTCAAGCACTGGAACTACTGCTGCCGCTCCAGAGTGTTCTATATAGTCCCATTTTGCAGTATTTCCATCTGGGGTATAAATAGTATCTGCATACATAGACAACATAGAGCCTTTATACATTAATTTTCTATCTATTCTTTTAATATGGTTCATAAATAATCCTTTCTTAAGTTTATTTAAAGTTATCGCAATAATAATCAATTCTTATACACATACAAATACGAATTTTGGTTTATTGTTCAAGTCAATAAATTAATTCAATTATTTCTTGTATTATTTTATCTTATTACAAGCTTCATAGCACTTATCAGTAGCCTTAATAACAGCATTTCTAAAGCCAAATTCTTCTAATGCTGAAACTCCTTGAATAGTTGTTCCACCAGGAGAGCATACATTATCTTTTAATTTAGCTGGGTGTTCGCCCGTTTCAAGTACCATTTTAGCAGAGCCAAGAACTGTCTGAGCTACAAGTTTATATGCGTCTTGTCTTGGTATACCATATTTTACAACACTATCTGCTAGAGCTTCTATAAACATATATACATAGGCAGGAGAACTTCCGCTTGCACACACCACGCCACTCATAAGCTTTTCAGGTACAGTTACAACTTTTCCAAAGGAATTAAAAAATGTTTCAACAAATTCTATTTCATTAAAATCAAGGTCGCCTTTTTCATAAGAAATTCCAGTCATTCCTTCTCCAACTAAAGCTGGCGTATTTGGCATAGCTCTAACAACTTTAATATCTTGTCCTAACTTTGCTTTGATAGTATCTATTGTTATACCCGGAGCAAGTGAGATGATTACACTTTCTTCTGTTACAATATCGTGAATATTCTTTAATACAACGTCATATACTTGTGGCTTTACAGCAAGTATTATGTATTTTGCATTGTTAGCACATTCAGCATTGCTGTCAGCATATCTTACGCCTGTTTCATTATATATTTTTATTTTTTTATCAGAACTTAAACAAGTAAATATTATATCTTGTGAATTAAGAAATCTTAATGCCCCTTTAAGCATAGAATAACCCATGTTTCCCATTCCAATAAAACCTATCTTTGCCATATTATAGCCTCCTTTTATTTATGCGAATAACAATTAAAGCCTTAAAGAGCATTTTCTCATGGTTTATAATCAAATAAATATTCGCAATTAATTTTGTAATCTACTTATAATTTTTATTATAATCTATTTTATTTATGCGAGCAATAACATAATTTTGTGCTTAAACAAAACGTTAGAAATTGTAATTGTCATAAAACGTAAGTTTCCTTTTAATACAAATCATTTTACTTCTGTACAAAAATGTACAAAAAGTCCACTTCTTTACGAACCCTATACTATTAATTCATTCATAAGAATTGTTGATAATAAATCATTCGGCTTATATACTTTTGAGTATATTGGGAACTAATCGTATATACCCCCAACAAGCTGTAGCCATTGGAATGTCAGTATATAGTATTAAGTAAGGGGCTGTCGTATTAAAAAATTTTATACAAAATTAGTAAATAATTCTACTTGTATAAATTTTTTTAATACAACAGCCCCCAATATTAGTCTGTTTTATTATTTATTAGAAAGAATTTTATCAATACTTACAAGCTTTACACATAATACGAAGATATCAGCAGCTAAAGCCATGTCTTCAGGTGTTGGGAAAGATGGAGCAATTCTTATATTGCTATCTTTAGGGTCTTTTCCATAAGGGAATGTAGCACCTGCACCAGTAAGCTTTACTCCTGCCTCGGCACACTTTGCAACTATTTCTTTTGCACAACCTTCCATTGCGTCAAATGAAATGAAATATCCACCATGTGGTTCATACCATGTACCTATTCCAAGCCCTTCAAGTTCACTATCAAGAACATTAAGTGTTGCTTCAAACTTAGGACGCATAAATTCCGCATGCTTTTTCATATGTTCTTTTAATCCGTTGATATCCTTGAAAAATCTTACATGACGAAGTTGATTAAGCTTATCATATCCGATTGTTTGAATTGTAAGCTGTTTTTTAATATCTGCAAGATTGTTTTGTGATGTAGCAAGTGCTGCAATACCAGAACCTGGGAAGCTTACTTTTGATGTTGAAGCGAATTCAAATACTATATCAGGATTACCAGCCTTTTCACATTCTGATATAATATCAAGGATTTCATCTTGATTATCTTCATATAAGTGATGGATAACATAAGCATTATCCCAGAATATTCTAAAATCTTTGGCAGCAGGCTTAAGATTAGCAAATCTTCTTACTGTGTCATCTGAATAAGAAATTCCTTGTGGATTAGAATACTTAGGAACGCACCATATTCCCTTAACTGTTTCATCATTATTAACATACTGTTCAACTAAATCCATATCTGGACCTGTACTTGTCATTGGAATGTTAATCATCTCAACGCCAAATCTTTCAGTAATAGCAAAATGTCTGTCATATCCTGGTACTGGACATAAGAACTTAACCTTATCAAGCTTGCACCAAGCAGTATTACCCATAATACCATGTGTAAATGCTCTTGCAACTTGGTCATACATAATATTAAGACTTGCATTGCCATATACGATAACATGTTCAGGAGTTGTTCCCATCATATCAGCCATGAGCTTCTTTGCTTCTGGTATACCATCTAATACACCATAATTTCTACAATCTGTTCCATCTTCTGAATGTAAATCAGATGAACTGTTTATTATATCAAGTAAACCTAATGAAACATCAAGCTGAGTAGCTGATGGCTTACCTCTTGACATATCAAGCTTAAGTCCTTTAGCTTTAGCATCTTCGTACTTCTTATTAAGTTCACTCTTTAATTGTAATAATTCTTCCTTACTCATTTCACTGTACTGCATAAAAATTCCTCCTAAATATGTTTTCTTAACTGTTTAATATATTACTATGAAAAATAAAAAAAATCAATAGTTTATCTTATTTTTTGAACCAATACCACCTTTTAACTTATTTTATTAATACTTATTTTAAAATAAGTTTATATTCTTAACCATTTCTAAAGAAACCGCTTATTTATATAAAGCATTGTCTAGCAATACAATCAACAGATTAATGATAAAACTTTTTCAATTATAAATAAATTCCCACTTCTATAATTTTATTAATAAACCTTATATTGTTAAGAAATTTTATAGTTTTATTTATGTTATTGTCGCATTACAGGATTATTTATTAATTAAATGTCTATATTTTGTATAAATTTTCCTTAGTGCGATAGCCTAATTGGGTGTATTTACAACATATAAAGGCATAAAAAAAACACCTATAGACTTTTACATCTATAGGTGTAAGTATGAACTTAATTAACGCTAAACGTCTTACTTGGCATAATCAACAGCTCGTGATTCTCTTATCACACTAACTTTGATTTGTCCTGGATATTCCATCTGGTCTTCAATCTGCTTAGAAATATCTCTCGCCATAAGTACCATGTCTGCATCGCTAACAACTTCAGGAACTACCATTACGCGAATCTCTCTACCTGCCTGAATAGCAAATGACTTATCAACTCCCTTAAAGGAATTGGTGATATCTTCTAATTGTTTAAGTCTGTTTGTATAAGTTTCTAACGTCTCTCTTCTTGCACCAGGTCTTGCGGCTGAAATAGTATCAGCAGCCTGTACAATACAAGCAATTAAGCTTTCTGGTTCAACGTCGCCATGATGAGCTTCAACAGCATTAATTACAATTGCTGACTCTTTGTATCTCTTACATAAATCAACACCAATTTGAACGTGAGAGCCTTCCATTTCGTGGTCAATTGACTTGCCAATATCATGTAAAAGTCCTGCTCGTTTAGCTAACTTTACATCTACGCCAATTTCACCAGCTAAAAGTCCTGAAAGCTGTGCAACTTCAATTGAATGTTTAAGAGCATTCTGACCATAGCTTGTTCTGAAACGCATTCTGCCGAGTAATCTTACAAGCTCAGGGTGTATTCCATGAACTCCAACCTCAAGGGTTGCGGCTTCACCTTCTTCTTTAATTAATACTTCAACTTCTTTTTGGGCTTTTTCTACCATCTCTTCAATTCTGGCTGGGTGAATTCTACCATCTAAGATTAACTTTTCAAGAGCAATTCTTGCAACCTCTCTTCTGATTGGGTCAAAACCCGATAAAACTACTGCCTCTGGTGTATCATCAATAATTAATTCCACACCTGTTAAAGTCTCTAAAGTACGAATATTACGTCCTTCTCGACCAATAATTCGGCCCTTCATTTCATCATTAGGAAGCTGTACAACGGAAATTGTTGTTTCTGCCACATGGTCAGCAGCACATCTTTGGATTGCTGTTACAACATATTCCTTTGCTTTTTTGTCTGCTTCCTCTTTCGCCTGACTTTCTAATGTTTTAATCATTATGGCGGTATCATGCTTTACTTCGTCTTCAACAGTCTTCAAAAGATATTCTTTCGCCTGTTCGGAGGTTAATCCTGAGATTCTTTCAAGTTCCTGCTGTCTCTGCTGTCCAAGTTCTTCAACCTTTTGCTTTAGCTTACCAATTTCTTCTTCTTTTCTGGTAATACTCAAGTCTCGTTTTTCAACAGCCTCAATCTTCTTATCAAGAGTTTCTTCTTTAGATAAGACACGCTTTTCATATCTTTGTACTTCAGCACGTCTTTCCTTAATCTCTTTGTCAAGTTCATTCTTAGTCTTTATAGATTCCTCTTTAATCTCTAAGAGTGATTCTTTCTTAGTTGTCTCAGCTGTCTTTAACGCTGCGTCTATTATTTCTCTGGCTTTATCGTTGGCGTTGCCAATTTTGGCATCGTTAATCTTCTTTTGAACAGAAGATGATATGAACCATGTAATAGGTGCGACTATCACTAATGTAACTAAAATAGCAATAATGGTTATAACTGACACAGGAGCACCTCCTTATTTAGTTTTCATTGTACAAACATACAATATCATAATTCTATACTTATTTATTATTCTTGTCAAGAAAAATAAGTATTATAACTCTCATTGACTATAATATCAAGTGCTTTTTTAATATTATCAGTATTAAAACCTTTATTGTAAAAATAGCTCATAAGCTTCGATTGTTCTTTATAGCCTAGCTCATTATACTTATTGGCTTTCTTTCGCATTTGCTCTAATATATGTTCAAATTCTATATCAGTATTATCACTGTAAAATTCTTCACAGGCTTTATAAATGATGTTGCGGTCAATTCCTTTGCTAGAAAGAAACATTTCTATCTGCTTTTTGCTTTTCTTGCCTGCTTTAAAATCTATATAATTCTTTACATATCTTTCGTCATTGATATATCCAAATTGTTTTACATAAGCAATAGCATATTGTATACAGCTTTCAGGATAATATGATGCTTTTAATTTGTTATATAATTCACTTTCAGTATAATCCTTTGATAATAAAAGGTTCATTGCTCTTGTTGTAGCCCTTTTAGGTAATAATTCGTTAATTATTTCGTTAAAAGCTATATCATCAATATGTTCATCATTTTTTATATTGTATTTTTTTAATTCACTAATATATAGAGCAAACGCAGGCTCATAGTCAATATATATAAGCCTGCGCTTGTTTGTTAATTCTTTTATCTGTGTTACTATATTACTTTTCATTGTTGTTAGAGTCTTCTAATACTTCTGTTTCTTCCGAAGTTTCAGCAAATTCTCCTATTTTGTAGTGTTTTCTTACCTTTGTATCTATTTCTTTCATAATATCTGGGTGTTGTGCAAGGAACTGCTTTGCATTTTCTCTACCTTGTCCAATCTTTTCACCATTGTATGCAAACCATGCACCACTTTTTTGAACTACATCTATATTAGTTGCAAGGTCAAGAATATCTCCCTCTTTAGATATTCCTTTACCAAACATAATATCAAATTCAGCTTCTTTGAATGGAGGCGCAACTTTATTTTTTACAATCTTTACTCGTGTTCTGTTACCTATAACTTCGCCTGCTTGTTTCAATGTTTCAATTCTTCTTACATCAAGTCTTACAGAAGAATAAAACTTAAGAGCTCTACCACCAGTTGTTGTTTCTGGATTACCAAACATTATACCTACTTTTTCTCTAAGCTGATTGATAAAGATAACTACACAATTGTTCTTACTAACTACTGGTGTAAGCTTTCTTAATGCCTGTGACATCAATCTGGCTTGTAAACCAACGTGTGAGTCACCCATATCACCATCTATTTCTGCCTTTGGTACAAGTGCGGCAACAGAGTCAACTATAACAATATCAACAGCACCAGAACGAACCATTGTTTCTGTTATCTCTAATGCCTGCTCACCACTATCTGGCTGTGATATATAAAGATTATCAATATCTACACCAATATTCTTAGCATACACAGGGTCTAATGCGTGCTCGGCATCTATAAATCCAGCAATACCACCATTTTTTTGAACTTCTGCAATGATATGTAATGCTACAGTAGTCTTACCACTTGATTCAGGTCCATATATTTCAATAACTCTACCCTTAGGTACTCCACCAAGTCCTAATGCTATATCAAGGCTTAATGAACCTGTTGGAATTGCTTCGATATTAAAATTAACATTAGCATCGCCAAGCTTCATAATAGAACCTTTACCAAACTGTTTTTCAATATTAGAAATTGCGGCATCAAGTGCCTTTAACTTATTTTCATCTTTTACCATTATAATCCTCATTTCTAAGCGAATATTAATAATTAGTTATATTGTAATAACTATAGGAAAACTATCTGTTCCCGCTTATAAACAAATAGTTAAAATGTTATATAATCATGAACATCTGTTCGTTATAAATATAATATAATAAAAACTTTGTGTTGTCAAGCAAAAAACGAATATTTGTTCGCTTATTAATTTAACACTATCAAGTGATTTTTAACTTATATTTGCAAGAAAAACTAAAAGTGGGACTTGCTAGTATAATATAAAGAGAAGTGTAAATACACAAATTGCTTTTGATAAATTACGGTAGAAGCTTAAATAAATCACATTTATTACTTTATAATTTACAATAAGAAAATTACTTGTATAGAGAAAGACTTCAAATTTTTTAACAACCGACTATATTCTAATATAATAGTTGATAACAATTATTAAACTTATATTTACAGATATTATTTGATAAATTAAATTTATTATACCATATATTACATCGTGTGTAAAGCTTTAAAATATTTTTTTAATTATTCATATAAACGAATCATATCTTTACATAAGTTTTTTGAAGCTTAGTACCTAGTACAGTTGAGTAAACTCTACTGTAAAGGATGTTGTCACACCTATGATGTAACTCCACTTTAGGTAGTAATACTTATATACTCTATCGCCAATTTAAAAGCATTTTCAACAGCTTGATACCTAATAGCTTGTCTATCACCTGCAAAGTTAAATTCTTTTGCTTCTAATATTTCAAAATTTCCAGTATTATAATACACTCCTATATATACAAGTCCAACTGGTTTATCATCTTCCTTTTCTGGACCTGCTACCCCTGTTACTGCTATTCCTACATTAGCATTTGCTTTTTTAGCTGCGCCAAATGCCATTTCCTTAGCGGTCTGTGAACTTACTGCTTTGTATTTATCAAGTGTATCATTACTTACTCCTAATAAATCGTGTTTTGCTTCATCACAATATGTTATAAAGCCTTCTTTAAATACACTAGATGCTCCAGATATATTAACAATAGATGCTGATACAAGTCCTGCTGTACATGACTCAGCCGTTGTGATTGTAAGCTTTTTTGCTTTCAGAAGCTCTACAAGCTCTTTTTCAAGCATAACCATTTTATTTTCATCAAAAAACATAATTTTTTCTCCTTTTAATTTAATAATAATATTTAGGCGTTTGCGAAACTCCACAAGCTGCATAAACTCTAACTTCTTTGAGCCTCTATTTTGCAATGCTCCTCACTGAAATAAAAACTTTTATATCTATTTTGCCTAAATTTCAAGGTCTAAAATATCATATTGGGGCTTATTTCTATGCAAAATACATAAATTACGTTCAATTCATTTCGCAATTACCTATAATAATAATATTTTAGAATATATGAAATGGCTGCCACACTAATAAAAATAAATTTTCACTAATGTGACAGCCATTTCTTTAGTTAAAATCATACACTTTTTCTAAAACAATTAAGTATTTATAATAAAAATAAGAACTTTCTTTGTGATGTTTTAATTAATTAGCGTTATCTATAAAAACTTTATAGTTCTTAGCAATATAATCAATAAGCGAAATTACTGTAAGTGCAAGTGAAATATATATAAGTACAGTGCTTATAATTTCAATATAATATACATTAAGGTTAAGTGTAAGAACAATAATCATAATCATCTGAAATGTTGTCTTAAACTTTCCCCAATAGCTTGCAGCTATTACAACACCATTGTCTGATGCTACAAGTCTAAAACCACTTATAATAAATTCTCTTGCAATTATAATTATAACTATCCAAGCATCAATTCTATCAAGGTCTACTAATGCTATTAATGCAGAGCAAACAAGCAACTTATCAGCAAGAGGGTCCATAAACTTACCAAAATTAGTTACTAGACCATATTTTCGTGCTATTTTTCCATCAAGCATATCAGTAAGACTTGCTGCTATAAATATTACTGCCGCAACAATTTTTGATACCGGTCCTATATCAAGATAAAGAAATACTAGATAAAATGGTATCATAATTGTTCTTAATATTGTTAGTTTGTTTGGTAAATTCATAATTTCCTCATTTCCGCACTAATCATTACAGGTGCATAAGCTTTTAATAGTGTTAATAATTAAGTAATATTTTAGGCAAGCTCTCCTATTAAATCATATTCCATCGCACCAGTAATATTCACACTAACTATCTGACCAGACATAAGCTGTGCATTAGTATTAACAAATACATAACCATCAACATTAGGTGCGTCTTTATATGACCTTCCAACATACGCATCATCATCAGCAATCTTACCTTCAATCATAACTTGAACAGTCTTTCCAACCATTGCTGCTGATTTATCAAGTGAAACTTCCTGTTGTAATTCCATTATTCTATCTCGTCTATTTTCTTTCACTTCTTCTTCAATCTGCTCTGACATAGTGGCAGCAGGTGTTCCTTCTTCTGGAGAATAAGTAAACACTCCCAATCTGTCAAATTCCATTGTGTCAACAAAATCTAATAAGTCCTCAACATCTTCTTCTGTTTCGCCAGGGAAACCAGTTATAAGTGTTGTACGAAGTGCAATATCAGGAATATTTTCTCTTAACTTTGTTATAATATCAACAAGTTCTTGTCTGCTTGTACGTCTTCCCATTCTCTTTAAAATATTGTCACTTGAATGTTGAATTGGCATATCAAGATATTTACAAATCTTAGGTTCTTCTTTAATAACTTGTATTAATTCATCTGTGATTTCTTCTGGATAACAATATAAAATTCGTATCCATTCAAGCCCGTCAATTTTACAAAGCTTTCTTAATAATTCTGGCAAAGCTTTCTTCCCATAAATATCCATTCCATATAATGTTGTTTCTTGAGCAACAAGAATAAGCTCCTTAGTACCATTTTTAACAAGATATTCTGCCTGTTCTAAAAGATACTCCATAGTAAAACTTCTAAAATTGCCTCTTACCTTAGGAATAATGCAATAAGTACAGTGCTTATCACAGCCTTCAGCAATCTTTAAATATTCATAATAACCACCAGTAGTCATAACTCTATGGTTATTTACAACCGGAAGTCGGTCTGCGCTTTCAACGAAGTTAATTCCTTTACCTTCAAGAACTGATAATACTACTTCCGCAATCTTATCGTATGAAGATGTACCTATAAGTGCATCTACTTCTGGTATTTCTTCAATAATCTCATCTTTATAACGATGAGCAAGACAACCTGTTACAATAAGTGCCTTACATACTGCATCTTTTTTATGTTCTGCCATTTCAAGAATTGTATTAATACTTTCTTGTTTAGCATCATTAATAAAACAACAAGTATTAACAGCAATAACATCAGCCTGCATTTCATCATCAGTAAATTCAAAGCCTTTATCTTTTAAGATACCAAGCATATTTTCTGTATCAACTAAATTTTTGTCACAGCCAAGTGACGCAAACATTATTTTCATAAATTCTCTCCAAAACTTCAATATTATATGTTTAATTATATCAAGTAAGTCCCCACACCAATAACAAGTAGGGGACTTACCTTTATGTCATTATTACATATTAGTAATCAGTGTAATAATTTGACATTATTAATAATATTATCACATAATTAAATTAATTTTACCACTATTTTTTTATTAAATAAAAATAAAAATATCCTACACATATAAATGTTCCTGCTATACAAAGTATGTTATTTACTTTTCCACTAGCAGTACATACACCTAATGACGCACCTCTTTTTAACGGATACCATACTAGCACAGCTTTTTTGTTCATCATATCAAGTACTATGTGAGATACCATTGCAACCGCAAAAGGCATCATCATATCAGGGAATATGTAAAATACAATTAAACTAAATAATAAAACACCTAACGCAGAATGTGTAAATGTTCTATGCGGAAACTCCTTACATACTATACATGTTACAATAAATACTGCTATTCCCGATAAAAGTCGATACATATTACTTTCTTCTAATATCATTGTCATAATACTAAAATTAAACCTATAATTAATATATCCTTCAATTATAGAAAGTATAACAATAATGCCTAAAATAGTATTAAATGCACTTCTTGAATTAGATGTCTTTATGTCTATGTCACATATTAATGACCCGATTATTGCTGCACCAGTGCATACAATTAAATCACTAAGTGTCATAGGTCTTATAATAACTAAAGCCGAAGCTACACCCATAGCTAAATGTGTCTTTCCACTCATAATATCTCCTTTGTATGGTATGCCATGTTTACAGATATGTAATAAAATTAAGTAACTTACTTAATGACGCCAAACACAAGAATATTTGTTCTGCTATTTATTATATCAATTTTTCTTATAATTGTCCAGTATTATACTTTTTTATATTCGCATAATTCTTCTATATTACCAACTTCAACAATTGAAGGATTAGTAGCTACATCAAGCTTTATTTTTTGGTCAATTATTTTTCTAAGGTCATATCCTAAATACTCCCAATATTCGCTTAACAATGTCTTGATTGTAAATTGTGTGTCAACTTTTGCTTCCCTTAATTTTCTTGACGCAATAAAAACCATTTTTGATATTACCCATTGATTAAGAGATATTCTATGTAATTCTTCTACCCACTGTGAGCATATTAAATATCTTTTTGAATTAACTTCAATTACTGTTTCATAGTATCTATTATATCCCTTGCTATCCCTTTTAGCACTGTCTACATCTTCTTCTGGTTTTAACTCTTTTAATAAAGGATAACTAAGTCCAAAGATATTTTTACAATAAAACAAGTCGAGAAAACCGCTTATTTCATCAGCTTTTATTTCTCCATTAAAAATAAGTGTGGCAAATATTCCATGAGCCATTTTTCCTATTTTAAGTGAATATTTATTAGAGTTTTCACCATTTAATTCTTTAAATGCTAAAGAGCTTTCTTTTTCAATAATTTCTTTTGCTTTATTAATTGTTGCTGTTCCAATTCGTGATGAATTTAAAATGTTATTTAAAGCAGCTATTTGAAGTCCTTCTTTAAAGATTTTTCTAGCTGTAGAGCTTCTACTTCTTCTTGAGGCTAATGTGAAGTTATCTTTTATTAGAGCTTCTTCTGGGTTAATATCGTCTTTAAATATGTAATAATAATCTACAAAAACTTTTTTACCTACTTTATTTATAAGTGTTTCCAGATTTTCATTATTTTCCGGAGAAGCTTCGTAATTTTCTTTCATTTTATCAAACATCATATCATATTGTTCGATACTCATTACAACATAAGATGGTTTGTCATTTTCAAATATATAGACTTCACCATTTTCAGATATTTTCTTTTTTAGACTTTTAAAATTTTTTAAATCTTTTGTTGTAATAATTTTAGAAGATTCTATTGACATAAAAACCTCATTTCTAATACTTTTATTTACTCAAACAACGCACCAAAATCACTTCTTGCACAAGACATGTATGACTTGTGATAACTCTATAATTATTTATCACTACTCATTAACTTTAATGGAAGCGCAAGTAAAATAGCACCTCCTACGATATTTCCAAGTGTAACAAATATCATACTTTTAGCAACGGCAGCAAGGTTTATTCCACCAAGTAAAAGATATGCTACAGAAAATGTTCCCATATTTGCAACACAATGCTCAAAACCTGCGGCTACAAATGCCATTATAACACAAAACATTACAACAAGTTTACCACTTTCTGATTTCATTCTTGTTCCTGTAAGAACAGCAATGCACACACAGAAATTACAAAGCACACCTCTTAAGAATAATTGTAAAGGTGCTATGTCAAGTTTTCCTGCTATAAAACTATTATAGTAATCCATAAGTATCTGTTTTGAAGCACCACTTCCAACAAATAATGCACTTAGGAAAAATGCTCCTATAAAGTTACCGATAAAGCTAATAACCCATATTTTTAATACTTTACTAGCAGTACATGAATGGTTGTAAAATCCCATTGCCATAACCATATTATTACCTGTAAATAGTTCTCCGCCTATAAATACTATTAATACGATAGCAATTGAAAATAAAAATGCTCCTAACAACTTTCCAAACTGTGGAAATGTTGGATACAATACGGCAGCAGATACATTTGATAAAATAGTTGCAACAACTATAAAAAAGCCAGCAAGAATTGCTCTTAAAAAGTACTTGCCAAAGTAATTGTCACATAAATCTGCCTTGTTTTTTGCTGCTTGTGCCATTGAAGCTACATCTTCAGTCAACATAAATTTTTTCCTCTCTTTATTAAATTTTTCTTAAAACTTTAAAATTATATCACCTAAAGATTTTATTTTCAATGCAAATTTATAGAGTTCTTAAAATTATGCTATAGTTGTATTACCTTGTATTATTTCATATTCAAGTTGTATATGTTGATTTGTAATATTATTTCCATTAATTATACGAAGTAACATTCTTACCGCTTCCATACCACATTCTCTATAAAATAGGTGAGTTGTAGTAAGACTTGGTGTAATGATACTGCTAATTCTATTATGTCCAATGCCTGTAACTTGTATATCATTGGGTATTCGTAAGCCTTTTTCTTTTATTGCTTTTATAGCACCTATCGCAATATTATCTGTTGCACAAAATATCCCATCTATTCGTTTACCACTTGATAAAATATTTTTCGTAACTTGATAACCACTTTCTATTGAGAATTCCGCTTCTCTTACTAAATCTAGATTAAGTGTTATATTATTTTTTGTTAATGTATCCTTAAACCCATCAAATCTGTCTTTTCCCGTAGCAATATCATTTTGTGTTATACCTATATACATAATATTTTTACAACCTGATTTAATCAACTTTTGAGTCATCGCTGTAGCTGCTCCATAATCATTGTGATATACACAAGGACATTCTTCAAAATTTTGCCCAGTTACGACAATTGGTATACTTGATTTTTTAAGAAGGTTTTTGTGGGCTTTTGTATAAAAAGTTCCAATAAGAATTATGCCATCAACAGGATTATTTTCAAATAATTTAATATATTCAATTTCTTTATCAGCATTATTGCTTGTGCTTGCAAAAAGCAATTCGTAATTAGTCTGGGTAATCTCAGAGCTTATTCCATCTAATAATCTTGCTACTGACTCAGAACTTATTCTTGGAACAATAACGCCAATTTTATTTGTTTTTCTTGTTCGTAACATCTGTGCTTGCTTTGATGGTTTATAACCAGTTGTTGAGATTGCATTTGCAATTGCTTCCTTTTTTTCACTACTAATATATCCATCATTAAGATATCTTGAAACTGCTGATACTGAAACTCCTGCCAAATCTGCAACATCTTTAATACTAATTCTTTTACTGTCCATAAAATTCGCCTCCAAAGTCTAACCTATATAGAGTCATTTGATACATATTTTCTATAAAAATAATACAACAAACCTATTGCTATAACTCTTATAAAGTTAAATTATTAAATATTTTTGAATTAATACCTTAGTTTCAAAGAATATAATACTTTTTTTGTTATTTTACAATAATTAATACACAAAAAATACAATTATAAGCACTAAACTTTAATACAAAATTAATATATAATTTTATGAATCTTAAAACAATTATTACTTAATAATTAGATATTAATATTTGTGATTTATATTGTTATAAATTATATGGAAGTCATTAAAGTAATTATTTTGATGATTGATTAAGAAATATATTTTGATATTTTTGATACTTTTTAATTATTGTGTTTATTTTTTGTTGTGTGGTGGGTTGTGTTTTTGTAATAAGAATTACATATGTAGTCAATATTAGCTTTTATATAAATATTAGAAATACAAAAACTTTACAAATTCCTTATTCACTTACCAATAAAATCCCCCATCCCATTATCCGATGTTAAATAATTTTATTAATTCTTTATTCTATCTTAAATTTATATCTCAAATTCATACCTAATACATTGGCTAAATTAAAAATTTATGTTAAACTTTTTAATTAACAGAATATCACCACTACTACTATTTACCAAAAGAACTTTAACATCTAATAAAAACCAATTTTACATACTCACATTTACTGCCAAACATAATAAATGTTAATGACTTATCATATTAAATTATTTAGGAGAAATATATGGAAATTGTTATTTTTTCATTCACAAAGAAAGCTTCCCAATTATCAACTACTTTAAACCACAAGTTAAATAAAGAAGCTTATGAATTTATTACAAACTTAAATTGTAAAAATAAAAACGAAAATAATCTAATTTATAATATAACGTCTTATACACCTAAAAAATATATAATCAACGATACCTTGACTGAACTTCCCAGCAGTTTGCAAAATACAGTTCAACAATATTTCAAGTCAGAAAATGTACTTATATTTATAAGTGCCTGTGGTATTGCTGTTCGTTCTATAGCACCATTTGTAAAAAACAAAACAACAGACCCCTGCGTTCTTGTAATTGATGAACTAGGACAATTTGTAATCTCACTTCTTTCTGGGCATATAGGCTGTGGTAATGATTTTACTAAAAAAATAGCCAAACTAATAAATGCAGCTCCTATAATATCAACAGCTACCGACTTAAATAACAAGTTTTCCGTTGATGTATTTGCAAGAAAGAATAATCTGTTTATTAATAATATGAATATTGCAAAGGATATATCTGCTTCTATTTTAAATGATGTTGAAGTGGGGCTTTTTGCTGATTATAATATAGAATTGAATGGAAATATTCCAACTGAATTAACACTTATAAACAAACAAGAGTGTAAAGTTAAAACTACTGATAACTTCCCAATTACAACTTTAGAATATGGATTTACCATTAGTGCTTTTATTAATTGCAATGTATTTATACATACACTTAACCTTATTCCACGTCAAGTTGTAATAGGAATTGGTTGTAAACGCAATACATCACCACAATTACTAAATGCTTTTGTTAAAAATACATTAGACAAATACAATATTTCACCAAAAGCTGTTGCTGCTATCACAAGCATAGACATTAAAAAGAATGAAAAAGCAATAATAGAACTGTCAAAAGAATATAATTGCCCATTTGTTACTTATAGTGCAGATACGTTAAGAAATGTAGCTGGACAATTTTCACATTCTGACTTTGTTGCAAATGTTACTGGTGTTGATAATGTTTGTGAACGTGCAACTATGTGTTATAGTAAAGCAGAAGAATTATTTTTACCCAAAACAAAAGGTGATGGAGTCACAATTGCACTCTCATTTTTAAAAATGAATATTTGTTTTTAAGGCGAAAGAAAGGACATATGTGGTCAATATGAGTATAAAAAATAATTTTAACATTTCTAATTCTAATAAACACTATTTAATATTTGCTGGAACTACGGAAGGTCGTATGTTAATTGAACAATTATTAACTTCACCAAATATACAAATCACAGCTTGTACTGCTACTGAATACGGCAAAGTGCTACTCCCCTCATCAGATAGATTAACTATAAGTTCAAAACGCCTTGATGAGCAACAAATGATATCTCTTATGCAAAATAATAACTTCAACGCCGTTATAGACACAACTCACCCTTATGCTGTAATTGTATCGGAAAACATAAAAAAATCAGCAGATATTACGGGTATTCCCTATATCCGCCTATTACGCCCAAAACAAATGATTAATGACCTTGAAAATGTTAAATTTGTTTCATCTATAGAAGAAGCTATATCCTATCTATCTTCTACTACTGAAAATATTCTTTCTACTATTGGAAGCAAAGAACTTGCAAAGCTTTGTGAAATTTCAGATTATAAAGAACGCATATTTGCAAGAATACTGCCTTTACCCGATATGGTAAAACAGTGCTTTGATATGGGCTTTACAGGCAAACACTTAATCTGTATGCAGGGTCCATTTTCAGAAGAATTAAATACTGCACTAATCCACCAATTCAATATAAAATACACCCTTACAAAAGACTCTGGAAAATTAGGTGGCTTTATTGAAAAAGTCAACAGTGCAAAAAATACTAATACTATCCTTGTAGTAATAGGCAGACCAAAGGTTGAACAAGGTTTTAGTTATGATGAAGTCATAAAAATGTTACTATAAATATAAAAATTTGACTACTCTCCACAGCAAGCTATTGAATTTTTCGCTACTTATTTATAACGCTTAAGTTTTATATTTCTACAAACTTAGTATCAGTAGTATATAAACTAAATACACCATTGAAAGAACTGTCAACTACATTTGTATGCCATTATTGAACTAATATGTTCGCCACATACAAATATAGCTGATTGCACTTTTAATGTTGTATAATAAATAATATAAGTTATTCGATATTATTTTTAAATTCTATTAACTCATTATATTTTGTTTGAGATATCATCACAACATTTTTACCATTTTGCTGTGTTATAAGTAGGTCTTTAACTTAATATTAATACTCTCTCCATTTTTTACTTGATAATCATAATAATTACCATTTTCAAGTGTAGACATAATCGCCATAATTGTTCCCCCATGCACCACACACGCAACATTAATTTCAGCAAATTCAATATTAGCTGATAAACTATAACTATCTTCACACTTCTTACTATCACTACGACAAGCAACTATCAAATCAAACTTACTATTATCATTAATAATCTCATTATCAACGTCAACTTCACTACTAATACTATTAAATATATACTTTATCATTTTATCAACCCCACTCATACAACGGCTAATAAACTGACTTTGACTTTCTCCATCTGGAAATGGTAACGTTCCATTGCTGTCAATCCATTTCTGATAGTAAGTATCATTTTTTAAATCATTATAGTTTTTCATCTCAAACTTGCCAAAATTCATTTCTGTAAACTCGTCAATTATTGTATATGGCACATTGGGAAATACTATATCACAAGTTCGTCTGCACCTTAACATAGGGCTACAAAACAGATAATCAATCTTTCCAAACTTATGGGTACTATACAACTTTTCAAGCTCTAATATACCATCATTTGATAAATCTTCATCTGTCCTACCTATATATCGCTTTTCTTTATTAGCAGGAACTTCTCCATGTCTTATAAATATAAGCTTAATCACAATATTTTTCATTATTCAATAAATGCTGTTTCTCCAACAACCTGCTTTTCACTAACTACAAAATCATCAGCTTTATAACCTAATGCTGCAATTCCATATACAATGTGATTAGAAGGAATACCAAATTCATCAAGTACTGCACGAACTTCCTTATTGTCACATATTCCATGAAGCTGATTAATCCACACTGAACCTATTCCATAAGAATTAGCCGCAAGGAAAATATTTTCAAGCGCACAAGCATTGTCTTCTTTACCCCAAGCACTTTCTTTTTCATTAGATGGAATAATAAGAGCTACTGGATTATACATATTATAGCCATCACGACCTAACACATCACCTACAACCTTACAAAGCTTCTTAATAGCTTCTTCATTAGTAACTACTGTAAACTTCCAAGTCTTTTTGCCCATTCCACTAGGTGCATGAAGCCCAGTAAGCACAAGCTCTTCTAAAATACTCTTATCAATCTTCTTATCAGAAAACTTTCTTATACTTCTTCTACTAATAATATTACTAATAACTTCGTTCATAACACAGTCCTTTCTACACATAACTACTAACAAATATTTAGTATTTATAAGTTACTTTATTATTTAATTATAACATCTTTTTATTTTATAAACAACATATCATAAACAACAAAAACATATTCCATACAAATATCACTTCAAAAAACAAAATGTAGTGGTCAAAGTTAAATTAGTGTGAAAATAAATTACTTAAAATAATTTTCTATATCAGCTAATGTCTTATCTATATCACTCTCTGTATGTGCCGCAGATACGAAAATAGACTCAAACTGACTAGGGCCAAAATAATTACCATTAGAAAGCATATAATTAAAATACTTGGCAAATGCCTGTGTATCAGATGTCTTAGCTGATGTGTAATCAACTACATCTTTATCTGTAAAGAATATACAAGCAAGCGAACCAACTCCTGTCACCTTATAAGAACGTCCAGCCTTTTCAATAATATTTTTAGCACCACTTCTTAATCTTTCACCTAATGCAAAAGTTTTCTCATAAACTTCAGGACAACTTCTTAATATCTTAAGCTGTGTAATACCTGCTGCCATAGCCACAGGATTACCACTCAATGTTCCTGCTTGATATACCGAACCAACTGGCGATACAACCTGCATAACATCTTTTCTTCCACCATAAGCTCCAACTGGCATACCACCACCTATTATCTTACCATAGGTAATAAGGTCTGGCTTAATGTTAAAATATCCACTAGCCCCCGTAAGCCCTAATCTAAAACCAGTTATTACTTCATCAAAAATAAGAAGTGCGTTATTTTCATCACAAAGTTGTCTAAGTCCTTTAATGAAGTCCTCCTTTGGAAGCACAACCCCCATATTAGCCGCTACGGGTTCAACAATAACACAAGCTATTTCGTTTTTATTTTCTTCAAAAAGCTTTCTTACACTTTCAATATCATTGTATACGGCTGTAAGTGTATCCTTAACACAATTAGCAGGTACACCACTACTGTCAGGTATTCCCGCTGTCATAACACCACTTCCTGCCTTTACAAGAAGCGCATCTGAATGACCATGATAATTTCCTTCAAACTTAATAAATTTATTTTTTCCCGTAAAACCTCTTGCTGTACGAATAGCACTCATTACGGCTTCTGTTCCAGAATTAACCATTCTTACCATTTCAAGTGCAGGAACAATATCACACATAAGCTGTGCCATCTCAACTTCAAGCTGTGTTGCCGCACCATAACTTATTCCTTTTTCTATCTGCTTAGTAATTGCTTCAACTATACGTTCATCATTGTGACCTAGTATCATAGGCCCCCAAGAGCCAATATAATCTATGTATTTATTGCCATCAACATCTGTAATATACTGTCCCTTTGCACTGTCAATAAATACAGGCTGTCCACCTACTGGGCCAAATGCTCTTACAGGACTATTTACACCACCTGGCATAAGCTCAACTGCTTTTTCAAATAATTCTTTTGACTTAGTTGTAACCATTTTCACACCTCTTTTAACCAATATATCCTTCTTTTATATAACCTGCTATTTCCTTTGCATAATATGTTATAAGCATATCTGCTCCTGCTCTATAAAATGCTGTACTAGTTTCACACACTATTGACTTCTCATCAATATAGCCTGCTGCCGCTGCTGCCTTTATCATAGCATACTCACCACTTACACTGTATACAGCAAGTGGTTGTGTATAAGTATTAGCAACTTCTCTTACAACATCAAGATAAGAAAGCGCAGGCTTTACCATAATAATATCTGCGCCTTCATCAATGTCAAGACCTGCTTCTCTTATTGCTTCTCTCCTATTGTGATAATCCATCTGATATCCTTTTCTATCTCCAAATTCAGGAGCTGAACCTGCTGCTTCTCTAAATGGGCCATAAAATGCAGACGAATACTTAACAGAATATGCCATAATAGGAATGTTAATAAGACCATTTTCATCAAGTTTATTTCTTATTGCTAAAACACGACCGTCCATCATATCAGATGGGGCTACCATATCAGCACCTGCCTGAGCATGAGAAAGGGCAACCTTTGAAAGCACATCAAGAGTCTTATCGTTGTCAACTTCCTTACCATGAAGTATACCACAGTGACCATGCGAAGTATATTCACACATACACACATCAGTTATACAGTAAAGAAGTGGATACTTTTCCTTAATAAATCTAAGTGCCTTTTGCACAATCCCCTCACTGTCCCACGCACTACTACCACATTCATCTTTATGAGCTGGAATACCAAATAAAAGAATACTCTTAACCCCAGACATACATACCTTGTCAAGTTCTTCTGAAATTCTATCAATACTATATCTGTACTGTCCAGGCATCGAAGCAATTTCTTCCTTTATATTCTCACCCTCAATAACAAATAGTGGATAAATAAGTGTGTCCGCCGACACTCTAGTTTCCCTTACCATACCCCTTATAATAGGATTTTGTCTTAATCTTCTTGGTCTTTCAATTAAATTCATAACTTTATCCTTTCTTAAAATTTATAACAAACTAACCACATTAAATTTTCATATCTTGAACTTCAATATATTTATTTAAAATATTATAATTATAATATATTTTCTGCAATCTAAAGTTACAAAATATGCAAATTCAAGATTACATAACATCTACTGCTTTAATACAACATCTATCATGCTATCAATCTCAGCTTTATCAGAAATCGTAATATTCATACCATATTTACTAGCTTCTTTAGCCGTTTGCGCACCAATACACACAGCATTTATCCTTGTAAAATCAACCTTTGGCAAAGCATTTACAAAGCCTTTTACTGTCGAACCACTTGTAAACATCACATAGTCAATCTCGTTATTTTGAAAGGTTTCATACATTTTATCAGTAATGTGACTATTTTTTTCATAAATAGTTCTATACACAGCTATATCCTTATATGTAATATTTTCCTTATCAAATACCTTATTAATATCTACAGAACCCTCCATTGCTCTAAAGATATAAACAGTTCCATCTTTTCCTTGTCCATTTTTCCAATTCTTTGCAATAACATTTCCTAAATCATACGCCGAATAAACATTTGGCATATATTCAGCATAAATGCCATACTTAGCAAGCGCATTATAAGTTCCACTTCCCAAAACAGCAAATGTAAGATTTTTATTGGCTAAAAAATGTCTTATATTTTTCAGTATTGCTGTTTTGTTGCTGTGCGGATGCAGTGCCGACATGCCTGAGATTACCATAAATGATTATATAGTAAAGCTGTCTACAGGTGCTGATGGTGAGTATATGCTCTCAGGAGGAGATATTGGCATTACGGATGGGCAGGTGCGTCTGCTGCTTGAATCTGTAAGAAGCGGTTATGAAAGCGCACTTACTTCTAGCATATGGAATATGGAAGTCAATAATGTACCTTTTGGAGAATATATTGATAATCTTGTTCTTGATATGTCATTAAGACTGGTGCTTGTGAATATGCTTGCAAAAGAAAAGCATATAGAGCTTAGTGAGCAGGAGCGCAGTGCTTGTGAA
>ENA-ORUA01000042-ORUA01000042.1-human-gut-metagenome-genome-assembly--contig:-NODE-42-length-122830-cov-9.056257_pt1 | contig 122830 bp, 106 predicted proteins | sample MGYA00242076_ERZ509201 | MGnify/ENA primary metagenome ERZ509201 (study PRJEB26280, sample SAMEA2338863) | human gut metagenome | biome: human gut; feature: human-associated habitat; material: faeces...
ATAAAACAGAATAAAAAAGTGAACTGAGTTCAAAGTTGAAGAGCAAAAATAAAACTGAAATAAAAAAGTGAACTGAGTTCAAAGTTGGAGTGCAAAAATAAAACAGAATAAAAAAGTGAACTGAGTTCAAAGTTGAAGAGCAAAAATAAAACAGAATAAAAAAGTGAACTGAGTTCAAAGTTGAAGTGTAAAAATAAAACAGAAATAAAAAAGTGAACTAAGTTCCATACGAACACATGTTCAAAAAACATCTGTTCTACATATGTTTCATGTGAAACATTTTGATTTTAAATAAACGTATATACTAATATAACAAAATATGTTATTATATACCTAGTTAATGCAACGAATTAAAGTGTTAATATATAAATAAAAGAACGGAAATTAAGACTATAAAAATATTAGTCAAGCCGTTCGGAAATGGAGTTAATATGATAGTTTCTAAAAAAATGTATGAACTTGGAAGCAAAAGGTCAGCTATAAGAGAATTATTTGAATATGGAAAACAACAAGTAGTCAAAGTAGGAGCAGAAAATGTATTTGATTTTAGTTTAGGTAATCCAACAGTTCCATCGCCAGCAATTGTAAATGAAACATTAAAAGAAATAATGGATAACAATGACTCAATAACAGTTCATGGATATACATCAGCTCAAGGTGATGTACAGACAAGAAAAGCCATAGCAGATTACTTAAATAATACATATTGTACACACTTTACAGAAAATAATTTTTATATGACAATGGGGGCGGCAGCATCATTGTCACTTTGTTTTAAAGCACTTACAACATCAGAAAATGATGAGTTTATAACTATTGCCCCATATTTTCCAGAATATAATGTATTTGTTGAAAGTTCAGGAGCAAAGCTTGTTGTTGTATCAGCTGATACAACTGATTTTCAGATTAACTTTAATGAGCTTGAACAGAAGATAAATAAAAATACTAAAGGTGTTATAATTAATTCACCTAATAACCCATCTGGAGCAGTTTATTCAAAAGCTACAATAGAAAAATTAGCTTCACTGTTAGAAAGAAAATCAAAGGAATACAACACACAGATATTTATTATTTCAGACGAGCCATATAGGGAAATTGTTTATGATGGAATTGAAGTTCCTTATGTCACAAAATATTATAACAATACACTTGTATGTTATTCTTACAGTAAATCTTTATCTTTACCAGGAGAAAGAATTGGATTTGTTATTGTGCCCGATGAAGCTTATGAAAGTAAGGAGCTTTATGCAGCAATATGCGGAGCGGGTAGGGCTTTAGGCTATGTGTGTGCGCCTAGTATTTTTCAAAAAATGCTTGTAAAGTGTATAGGTCAAACAGGAGATATTAATATTTATAAGAAAAATAGAGATATTTTATATAATAGGCTTACTGAATTGGGATATGAGTGTTTCAAACCGGATGGAGCATTTTATATGTTTGTTAAGGCGCTTGAAGATGACGCAGACGCATTTTGTGAAAAGGCAAAAGAAGAAAATATTCTTATAGTATCAGCAACAGGTTTTGGCTGTCCGGGATTTGTAAGAATAGCATATTGTGTTGATGAAGATATGATTGAACGTTCATTTGCTGCATTTAAGCGTTTAAAAGAAAAATATAATTAAAAAAATATATTTGTCGATAATTTATATATAGTTAGTTATTAGTTAAAAGTGTTTTAAAGATTAAAATTGCTATATCGATTTTTAATATACAAAATATAGATATAATAATCACAATTGATTTTATTTATGCAAACAATAAGCCAAAGTCTGTGATTGCACAAGACTTTGGCGATTATTACGAGTAAGTTGTAAATATATTTAACTAGGAGGAAATTATATATGGACATAAGACAAATTAAGTTAGAAAACAAGCAAAAAGATAATATAAATAAAAATTCAAAAAACGCCAATACTAATATAAACGTCAATGATAATAGTGATGAAAATACAAGAATAGCTATTTCAAAGTATCTTAATAGTGTAAGAGAATATGTAGATAAAATAACTGACCCTGTAAATGAAATGAGCGAACAAAAGAAGCAAGAATATGAGAATAAAATTATTCAAATGCTTGAACAGGGAAAGAAGCTTAGTAATGAACAAATGCAGTATATAAAAAAATATATGCCACAGTTGTATCCACATGTTTTGAAAATACAAATGCAAAGACAAGCTCTTGAAGAAAGTCTTAAACATTGTCAATCAAAAGAGCAGGCTAATGATATTTATACAAATGCAATGTTAAGAGTAGATAAAGATGAACCAATGGCAAAAGCTTTAATTGCTGCTTATAATGATGCGATGAGGACTTTTAGAGAGTCTGATTTTTATAAATCGCTTCCTGCTACACAAGAAGAAGCAAAACAAGGTAAAAAGAATAATAAACTCTATAACGACCCATTTGAAAAGGAAAGCGATAGTGGTGAATATTCACAAGTAGAAATAAGCTATTTTCCAGATTTACAATGTGAAGTTGGCACAGTTAGTTTTAATGGATAATATATGAAGATAAAAGCATAAGAATGGAGAATGAAATGTCATTAATTAATAAAGAAAAAGTATTAAATGGAGTTGGAAAAGCTGTTGATATTACAAATAAAACTGCTGATAAAGTAGAAGACTTTGTAAAGGAAAAGCAAATTGATAAAAAAATAGAAGGAATGGCACAAACACTTGAGGAAGGTGTAAAAAGTGCTGGTGAAAAGCTTGAAGATATGTTTAAAGGCAAATAATAATAAGGTTTTATGATTAAATGTATTAAAAATCTAAAAAAATCCTTAAAACTTATTGAAAAAATTATTAATAAGTAATATAGTAATGGAAGTACATTGCTGAAATGAAGTTTGCAGGAAAACGATGATTTATTATCTACCGAAGGAGTAACACTCTCAGGTGCTGGCGTGCCAGTGCAACTGTAAATGGATCAGCTCTCTGGAGATACCTGTTAATCAGGAGCCGAAGGTGCAAAATACAAAAGTATTAATCTCTCAGGCAAAAGGACAGAGAAATTCTTAATTTATGACAATAGAATATTTATAGAATAGTCTATTATCAGAGTATAACATTTCTTAAGTTCTTAATCTATAATTTCCAGATAGTATCAAAATATGTACACTAATTTTATGCTGTGTAAAGCGGTTATGTTTATTGTAACAAAAGTTTTATCAGCAGGAAAAGAGAGAGGACAAAAGAATGGAAGCTATTAATAGTTTTTTGGTAAGTGTTGACAATTTTGTCTGGGGTGTACCACTTATGGTGCTTATCATGGCGGGAGGTATATTATTTACAATCCGTCTTGGATTACTTCAGATTAGAAAACTTCCACTAGCATTAAAGTGGATGATTAAAAACGAAGAAGACGCAACGGGTGAAATATCAAGTTTTGCGGCTCTTTGTACAGCCCTTAGTGCCACAATAGGTACGGGTAATATAGTAGGTGTTGCAACTGCTGTATGTGCAGGAGGACCGGGAGCATTATTTTGGATGATTGTTGCCGCATTTTTTGGAATGGCAACAAAGTATTCAGAAGGACTTCTTGCTGTAAAGTACAGAATTGTGGATGAGAGTGGTCATAGTCTTGGTGGGCCATTCTATTACATAGAGCAAGGTATGGGAGCAAAATGGAAATGGCTTGCGAAAGTATTTGCCTTTTTTGGAGTCTGTGTAGGACTTTTTGGCATAGGAACATTTAGTCAGGTAAATGGTATTTCAAGTGCTGTAAATGGTTTATTTGACCCTAATAATACTCACTGTGTTAATATTCCATTTCTAGGTGAATATTCATGGTCTGTTGTAATTGCTTCTTTTGTATTAGCATTGTGTGTAACAGCAGTATTAATAGGTGGTGTTAAGCGTATCGCAAATGTAAGTCAGGTTATAGTTCCATTTATGGCTGTAATCTATGTATTATTTGTTGTAACTTTAGTAGTATGCAATATAACAAAAGTGCCAGCAGCATTTGTTATAATTGTAAAAGCCGCATTCTTACCAAAGGCTGTTACAGGTGGTATGGTAGGAAGTATGTTAGTTGCTATGCAAAAAGGTGTGGCAAGAGGTATATTTTCAAATGAAGCAGGTTTAGGAAGTGCGCCAATAGCTGCCGCCGCTGCTCAGACTAATGAGCCAGTTCGTCAAGGACTTGTAAGTATGACAGGTACATTTATTGATACTATTGTGATATGTACTCTTACAGGACTTTCAATTGTACTAACTGGTGCATGGCAGGTAGAAGGGCTTGAAGGAGTTGCTGTTACAACTTATGCTTTCCAAAAGGGACTTCCAATTCCAGAGTCAATATCTGCATTTATACTTATGATGTGTCTTATATTTTTTGCATTTACTACTATTTTAGGTTGGAATTACTATAGTGAAAGATGTCTTGAATATCTTACAGGTGGTAATATGACACATGTAAAGAGATTTCGTTGGATATATATAATCGCAGTATTTATAGGCCCATATATGACAGTAAGTGCAGTATGGACTATAGCTGATATTTTTAATGGAATGATGGCACTCCCTAACATGATTGCATTATTTGCATTAAGTGGAGTTGTTGCAAGAGAAACAAAAGACTTTTTTAAGAGATTAAAAGCAAATAAATAAAGATAAATTTATATAAAAAGCTGTTCTACAGATAAAATATGCAGGATAAATAATGTTAAAACCTATATATTTTTATCAGTAGAACAGCTTTTTTGTGCTAAATCAAGTTAATACATTAAATTTTAAACACAAAAAGGTTCAAGAGTTGTATTAACAGTTTCTACGTTGTCTACATTGCTTACAACGTGAAGAAGCATTATACGTCGTGGGTCCATACTTAAAACGCCAAGCATTGATTTTGCGTCAAAGCAATAGCTTCCCATATGAAGGTCAAAATTACCATCAAGAGAATTAACAGCATTGACGAATTTTACGGCATTATCTGTAGTATTAAGCTGAATTTGATATAAAAGTGTTTTATGATTGGAATTCATAATAATCCTCCATTCAAACGTATATTCTTTTAATAATTATAATTTATAAAGATGGGGAAATATAATTATTAAAAGTTAAATAGTTATTGTATTGGTTTTTGGTAAGTATATTGCAAATTATATTAAAATAATAGCAATATAGTGTAATAATATAGCATATTTTTGTAAACTATAAAAAATAAAGTAAAACATTACTCTTATGTTTATAGTACATAGGTTGTGGTTGTTGTATATATTAGATAATTAGATATAAATAGTATTTAGTATTATATTTTATGAATATAGGTTAGCTAGTCCATTTGTTATCTTGTAAATTTTAGTTATGTCGAGTATTATTATTTGTAAAGATATAAAATGGAGATGTATTTATGATAAAGAAAGAAATAAATGAAATAAAAGGATTATATAAGTTAGAGGAGTGTTCAATAGCAAGAATTTGTGGTTGTTATGTTGATGGAGAAAAAAATAAAATCACAAAGATAAATCAAAGGTTTCTTAATCTTCCAGAAGAAGAACAGCACAAATATTTTGAGATATTTAAAAAGACACTTTCAGGAACTACAGGAAAAAATCTTATAAATATGCAGTTTACTACAGACTCATATATGGATGAGGGAGCGAGAACATTTCTTTATAAGTTAAGAGATAGTGGCTTAGAAGATGACAAGCTTTTAGAGCAGTTTTATGATAAGGTAATCTCAAGTTACAGTTATATAGGTAACTACATTATTCTTCTTATACATCAGGTGTATGATATACCTGGCAAAACAAAAGACAATATTGAAATGGAAGATGCTTCTGATGAAGTATATGATTATATATTGTGTAGTATATGTCATGTTTCACTGTCAAAACCGGGATTAAGTTATAATGAAAATGACAATATGTTTCATAATCAAGAACAAAGTCACATGGTAGATTTACCGGATATTGGCTTTTTGTTTCCAGCATTTAATAACAGACAAGAAGATGGGGATAAGGTGTTATATTATTCTAAAGATGCCAATATGTTTGAGTATCAATTTTTATCAAGTGTTCTTGATTGTGAAGTACCACTTACAGCAGGAAATCAAAAAGAAATATTTCAAACACTTGTAACTGAAACGTTAGGTGAAGATTGTGACTATGAAATTATTAAAAATATACACGACAACTTAAATGAAATGATACAAGAAAAGAAAAGTGAGCCTGAACCTGTAATTCTTGATAAAACCGAAGTAAAAGAGCTACTTGAAAAAAGTGGAGTAGAAGAAGAAAAGTTAAATGATTTTGAAGAACATTTTGAGATGCAGGCTGGTGAAAATGCAACATTTATGGCAGAAAATATTGCTGAAACAAGAAAATTTGAAGTAAAGACACCAGATGTAGTTGTAAAGATTAACCCAGATAGAACTGACCTAGTAGATACTATGATAATAGAAGGAAAGAAATGCCTAGTAATCCAAATAGATGAACATCTTGAGGTAAATGGGATAACGGTCAATCCTGAAACTGGAGAAGTGTACGAAAATACAGAATATTAATTAATAAAGTTGTAAATATTAAGTTTAAATATTGATGGAATGGAGTTTAATATGGCAGATATAAAAGAAAATAATTCAAATGTTATTAATCGCTTTTTAAGATATATAAAAGTTGATACGCAGTCAGATGAATACTCAGAAAAGTTTCCAAGTACAGATAAACAAAAAAATCTTGCGATTAGATTAGCACAAGAATTAAAAGATATGGGGATTAGTCAAGTTATATATGATGAAAAATATTGTTATGTATATGCGACAATTCCTGCGAATTGTGAAGCTAAGGAAAATGACAAAGTGATAGGCTTTATTTCTCATATAGATACATCACCAGAAGTTTCAGGTAAAAATGTTAATGCTCATATAGTGAAAGATTATAATGGAGAAGATATTGTACTTAATAGTGAAGCTGGCATTGTATTAAGTCCTAAAGATTTTCCAGAATTACTTGTATATAAAGGCAAGGATATTATAACGACAGATGGTACTACACTTTTAGGTGCAGATGACAAGGCCGGTGTTGCTGAGATTATGGCAATGGCAGAATATCTTATGACACATGATAATATAAAACATGGAAAGATTGCTATAGCATTTACACCAGACGAAGAAGTTGGTGGAGGAATGGACTATTTTGATGTTAAAAGTTTTGGCGCAGATTATGCGTATACTGTAGACGGTGGTGCTATTGGTGAATTGGAGTATGAAAATTTCAATGCGGCTTTGGCAAATGTTACTATTCATGGAAGAAGTGTTCACCCGGGAGAAGCTAAAGGTAAAATGAAAAATGCTTCACTAATGGCGATGGAATTAGAAAGTTTGCTTCCACAAAATGAAAAACCTGTGTATACAAGTGGGTATGAGGGCTTTTATCACCTTATTAAGCTTGATGGTACAGTTGAAGAAGCTCATATGGAATATATAATAAGAGACCATGACAGAAAAATATTTGAAAAGAAAAAAGAAACGTTTGTAAATATATGCAATAAGTTAAATGATAAATATGGAGATGAAAGTTTTGTAATTGAAATTAAAGACCAATATTATAATATGAAAGAAAAGATAGAACCATATATGTTTCTTATTGACAATGCTAAAAAGGCTATGCTTGATAATGGTGTAGAGCCTAAAGTTCAACCGATAAGAGGTGGCACAGACGGAGCAAGACTTTCCTTTATGGGAGTTCCCTGTCCAAATCTTTGTGCAGGTGGTCATAATTTTCATGGAAAATATGAATATTGCTGTGTGCAGTCTATGGAAAAGATAGTAGATATTCTTATAAGTCTTGTACAGATGGATTATAAATAAGAACAAGCTGTTGTATTAATAAACTTTATATATTATAAAGTTTTTATACAACAGCTTTTGTTATATAAATTTTACATAGAATTAACATAACAAGACAACTAGATTTTACATATAAGTATTAAAATTCATTTAACATTGACCTACGTTGTGTTATTATAAAAGTAAGAAATTCGTAGTAAATTCAGAGTAGTTATCTGATAATATGAAAATATAAAAGAAGGGCAGGTAAATGTATATGCTTAGAGTAGGAATGTTGACAAGTGGTGGAGATTGTCAGGCACTTAATGTTGCAATGAGAGGTGTTGCAAAGACGCTTTATAAAAATTGTGATGATGTAAGTATATTTGGCTTTTTAGATGGATATAAAGGACTTATAAAAAAGAATTATAAACTTCTTAAAAAAGATGATTTTGCAGGAATATTAACAAAGGGTGGAACAATACTAGGAACGTCAAGAACACCTTTTAAATATATTAATATGCCAGACGAAGATGGCAATGACAAAGTACAGTCAATGATTAACACTTATAAAGAATTACAACTTGATTGTCTTGTAGTGCTTGGTGGTAATGGTTCTCATAAGACTGCTAATCTTCTTAGTGAAAATGGACTTAATGTAGTTACACTTCCTAAGACTATTGATAATGACCTTTATGGAACTGATATGAGCTTTGGTTTTCAGTCTGCTATTGATATTGCGTCTAACACAATTGACTGTATACATACCACAGCGGCTTCTCATAGTAGAGTATTTATAGTGGAACTTATGGGGCATAAGACGGGTTGGCTTACATTATATGCAGGAATTGCAGGCGGAGCAGATATTATTCTTATTCCAGAAATTCCATATAAAATGGAGTCAATTATTAATGCAATAAGTAAAAGAACACAAGAGGGAAAGCATTTTACAATAATTGCAGTCGCAGAAGGAGCTATTTCACAAGAGGAGGCACTACTTACAAAGAAGAAGTTAAAAGAATTAAGAGCTAGTGAAGCAGGAAAATATCCATCAGTAGCATATAAGATTGGAGATAAGATTACTGAGCTTTGTGGCCATGAAGTAAGAGTAACTGTACCAGGTCATGTTCAAAGGGGTGGACAGCCTAATGCTTATGATAGAGTTTTAGCAACAAGACTAGGCGTTAAAGCGGCAGAACTTATTATGGCAGGAAAATATGGATATATGCCATGTGTAAAGAATAATCAGATAGATATTATACCTATTAGTGAAGTTGCAGGTAAGACAAGAAAGGTTGACCCACAATCTGATGTCGTATTACAGGCTAGACAATTGGGGCTTTGTCTTGGAGATTAAAATGTTATGTATAATATGTACTTTGGAGGAATAAAAATAATGAAACAGAGTAAAAAGAAAGAAGATTATAGCTTTGAATATTTATATGATAAAGATAAAAAAACAAAGAATAATAAAAAAAATGATAAGAAAAGTGACAAGCACAATAAAGATAGTAAGTCCACAGCAAAAGATTTATATGAAGAAGCTTTAAAAAGTAAGAATAGACATGAGTATGCTCCATATTATGAAAATAGAGAGTTATCATGGTTAAAGTTTAATGAAAGAGTACTTGAAGAAGCGGCAGATAAGAGTGTGCCATTGTGTGAAAGACTTTCATTTGTATCTATATTTACAAGTAATCTTGATGAATTTTTTATGGTAAGAGTAGGGTCTTTGCATGACCAAATGTTAGTTTCAGATGCTAATAGAGATAATAAAACAAATATGACATCGAGTGAACAGCTTGCCCATATATTTGCAGCTTCAAAACAACTACATAAGAAAAAAGATGCTGTATATAATGAATTAATGAAAGAAGTAAGTAGTTATGGAATCGACTTTGTTAATTTTAGTCAAATAGAATACGCAGACGCAGCATATCTTGAGATGTATTTTAAAAATGCTGTACTGCCTGTGCTTTCTCCACAAGTTATTGCAAAAAAACAGCCATTTCCATTTTTAAAAAATAAAGAAATATATGCTGTAGCTTTGTTAAAGTCTAAAAACAATGACAAATTAGGAGTAGTACCTTGTACTAATGAAGTATTAAAAAGGCTTGTTCCAGTTCCGTCAGACAGAAATAAATATATGTTAATGGAAGAATTAATTCTTCATTTTATGCCGCTTATATTTGGTAAATATTCAATAAAAAGTAAATCACTTATACGAATTATAAGAAATGCTGATATTGATGTTGATGAAGCTTTTTATGATGAAGACCTTGATTATAGAAATACAATGGAAAAACTTATAAAAGAGCGAAGAAAGCTATGTCCTGTTAAGCTTGAGTTTTCAAGAGTTGTTGATGAAAAGGTAATTGGAAATTTATGTCGTGAATTAGCTCTAAAAAAAGAACAGGTATTCTATTCAGAAACACCACTTGATATGAGCTTTATGTTTTCATTGCAAGACACCTTAAGAGACCATAAAAATCTATTTTATGAAAGAAGAATACCACAGATTTCAAGATATGTGGAAAGTGGTGTTCCAATGATTGACCAAATTGCTAAAAAAGATATGCTTTTTAGCTATCCATTTGAAAGTATGTCACCATATATTCGTATGTTAAGAGAAGCAGGAGAAGATGACAGAGTAATATCAATTAAGATGACTTTATATAGAGTTGCCAAAAACTCACAGATTGTAGAAGCCTTGATTGATGCTGCTGAAAACGGAAAAGAAGTTGTAGTACTTGTCGAGTTAAGAGCAAGATTTGATGAAGAAAATAATATTGAGTGGTCAAGACGACTTGAAGCGGCAGGTTGTAGGATTATTTATGGAATTGATTTTATAAAGGTTCATTCAAAGCTTTGTCTTATTACATATAAAGATGGAAGCGAATTAAAATACATTACGCAGATAGGTACAGGTAATTACAACGAAAAGACAGCAAAGCTTTATACAGATTTATCACTTATGACAGCTAATGAAGATATAGCATTAGAGGCAAATGAAACATTTACAAAGCTTTGTATGGCAGAGGTAATGGAAGAAACAAATCATTTGTTAGTTGCTCCTAAGTGTCTTCAGAGTAAAGTACTTGCATTTATTGATGAAGAAATTAATCGTTGTCAAAATGGAGAAGAAGCTTATATTGGAATTAAGATGAACTCTCTTACAGATAAAAAGATTATAGACCGACTTATTATGGCTTCACAGGCAGGAGTTAAAGTGGATATGGTTATTAGAGGTATAAGTTGTCTTATTCCGGGAATTGAAGGATTTACAGAAAATATAAGCATAAGAAGTATTGTAGGAAGATATCTTGAACATTCAAGAATATACATTTTTGGAACAAGTGATAGACAAAAGATATTTATTTCTTCTGCTGATTTTATGACACGAAATACTGTAAAAAGAGTAGAAGTTGCAGCACCTGTATATAGTGAAGAAATCAAAAAAAGAATAATAGGAATGTTTAATATATTAATGAAAGATAATGTGAAGGCTAGACAGCTTCAAAGTGATGGAAATTATTATAAACTTACCCCTAAAGAAGATGAAGAAACTATTAATTCTCAAGAATATTTTTTTAATGAAGCATATACTTATTCAACAAAACAAGCAGATATTAAATAATAATTAATAAGTTATAAATATACTTGTAACATATTATTAGTTCATGTTAGAATACAATTTGTTTTGTCAAAATAATTGTGTTATGCACATAAAACACAATTATAAAATTTATGGTATTAAAGTGAGTTTTTTAAAATTATTGTAAATAACAATAATTAAAAAATAGCTTTTTGTAACAAGTATATTTATGTGCAGAAATGAGGAGATAATGGAATTATTAGAGATATTCAAAGCGATATTTTTTGGTATCGTTGAGGGTATAACAGAGTGGCTACCAATAAGTAGTACGGGACATCTTATATTATTAGAACATTTCTTTGGCTTTAATAATGTATCAGATGAATTTTGGAGTATGTTTGAAGTTGTTATACAGCTAGGAGCAATTATTGCTGTTGTTATTTTGTTTTGGAATAAGCTTTGGCCTTTCAAAATGAAAAAGTTATCACAGCGAGATAAAAGAGGAAGACGTAAGAAAAAGCCAGTATGGAAAAAGGGCGCACTTGCTATGTGGATTAAGATTATAATAGCTTGTATTCCAGCAGCAATTATTGGAGTTCTTTTCGATGATAAGATTGATGAGTTATTTTATCACCCAATTCCAGTTGCTATTGCACTTATTGTTGTAGGTATTGTATTTATTATCGTAGAGATGACAAGAGGAAAGCTTGCACCATCTATTGATAGCATAGAAGAAATTACATATACTACAGCAATTATGATAGGTCTTTTTCAAGTGATTGCGGCTGTATTTCCAGGAACATCAAGGTCAGGAGCAACTATTGTAGGTGCTGTAATGATTGGTGTATCAAGAGCAACTGCGGCAGAGTTTACATTTTTCCTTGCTGTACCAGTAATGTTTGGTGCGAGTCTTTTAAAAGCTGTAAAATTTATAGTTGCAGGTGTATCAATTACAGGTATGGAAGTTGTTCTTCTTATAATAGGAACATTTGTTGCATTTGTAGTATCAATTTTTGTAATTAAGTTCCTTATGGAATACATTAAAAAACATGACTTTAAAGTATTTGGTTACTATAGAATTGTTCTTGGTATACTTGTAATAATTTTATTAAGATAGTTAATATAAAAAGCTATATGGAGTTTAAAATTTAACTTCATATAGCTTTTTTGTTTGTAAAATAAGTAAAAGTTGTTATTATAACAGAAATTGTTTATAATATTAATTTTAAAGATAAAATAAAGAATAGGAGAAAATAAATGATTTTATGTTACATTTATGAAAATATGGCAGATTTTGAAATAACACTTCTGCTTCACAGATTAAAAAACACAGGAAAGAAAAGTATTATATATATATCAGAAGATACTTCACCTATAAAAGCACAGTCGGGGCTTACATATATACCAGATAAGAAAATTAGTGATATAAATAACTTAGAAGGAGTAGAAGCTCTTATAATTCCAGGTGGCCCAATAAATAATGAACAAAATGAAATATGTCCATTAATAAAAGAATGTGTTAAGTTGAATAAATTAGTATCAGCAATATGTTTCGCTCCACAGTTTTTAGGCAGAGCTGGTATATTAACGGATTACAAATTTACAACTTCATGTTCAGAAGAAAAAATTAAAAACTTAGGTGTAGAAAACCCATTTAATTGGAATAATTATATTAATAAAAGAACAGTTGTAGATAGGAATGTAATAACTGCTCAAGGTTTTGCGTTTGTAGACTTTGCAATAGAAGTCTGTACATATCTTAATATATATGAAGACAAAGAACAATTAAGACAACAATTATTAAGAGTTAAAACAAATGATATGTAGATAGATATGAATAAATATAAAAACATATCTAACTCCTATTGACACAGTAGGAGTTTATCGTTATAATTCCTAGTAAACCAATGGGGAAGGAAAGGAGGAGTAATACATTGATTATTTCAACAAAAGGAAGATATGCTTTAAGAGTAATGGTAGACCTTGCACAGCACAATAATGGAGAATTTGTTCCATTAAAAGAAATAACTGAAAGACAAGATATATCAAGAAAATATCTTGAAACTATTATGACTATATTATCTAAGAGTAATCTTGTTGAAAGTGCAATGGGAAAAGCTGGTGGCTATAGGCTTATAAAAGAACCAAAGGATTACAGTGTTGGGGAGATTTTAAGAGCAACTGAAAGAAACTTAGCACCAGTAGCGTGTGTCTGTACAGAAGAAAAGAAATGTGAAAAGACAGACCTTTGTAATACTCTACCTTTCTGGGAAGGTCTGGCTAACCAGATAAACTCATATATTGATAGTCATACGCTTGAAGAAATGGTAAATACGCATATTAATCAATCAGAAGAATGTGCTTGTAAAAATAAATTGTTAAAGGAGAACGAAAGTAATGGCAACTAACCTGTTAGAAGTAAAGGATTTATATGTAAATGTAGAGGATAAGGAAATTCTTCATGGAATTAACCTTACAGTAGGAGAAGATGAAACTCATGTACTTATGGGGCCAAATGGTACTGGTAAGTCAACATTGGGATATGCAATAACAGGTAATCCACATTATACAGTAACATCAGGAAAGATAATATTTGACGGTGAAGATATTACTTCACTTCCTGTAAATGAAAGAGCAAAAAAGGGAATATTCCTTTCTTTTCAGAACCCACTTGAAGTACCTGGTGTAACATTAAGTGCATTTATAAGAAGTGCGCTTGAACAAAAAACTGGAAAGAGAATACGTCTTTTTGATTATAAGAAAAAGTTAAGTGAAACAATGAAGCTTTTATCAATGGACGAGTCATACGCAGAACGTGACTTAAATGTAGGTTTTTCTGGTGGCGAAAAGAAAAAAGCAGAAATTTTACAAATGCTTATGTTAGAACCAAAGCTTGCAATTCTTGATGAAACAGACTCAGGACTTGATGTAGATGCAGTTCGTACAGTTTCAAAAGGAATTAGTATTTATAAAGAAAAATGCAAAGGAAGCCTTTTAATTATAACTCATAGTACAAGAATTTTAGAGGCGTTAAATGTAGATGTTACTCATGTAATGGAAGAGGGTAAAGTTGTAAAGAATGGTGACGCTTCACTTGTTGATGAGATTAACGAAAATGGTTTTGATAAGCTTGAAGCATAAAACTATAAAAAGCATTGAATGGAGAAAATAATGAAAGAAAAAAGCCATGTAGAAGACATTGACAGAAGTGTCTATGATATAAGAGATGAAGAAAAAGACGCATATAGACTTGAAGAAGGGCTAACAGCTGATATTGTTGAAAAGCTTTCAAAAGAAAAGCATGACCCTGAATGGATGCGTGAATTTAGATTAAAATCACTTGAAGTTTATAACAATATGAAAGTTCCAGATTGGGGTCCATCTATAGATGGACTTGATATGGACCATATTGCAACTTATGTTAAGCCAAAAACAGAGATGAAAGGAAGCTGGGAAGAAGTTCCAGAAGATATCAAGAATACATTTGAAAGACTTGGTATTCCACAGGCAGAAAGAAAGTCACTTGCAGGCGTTGGTGCGCAGTATGACTCAGAGCTTGTTTATCACAATGTTAAAGATGAAGTTGCTCAGGCGGGTGTTGTTTATACAGATATGGAAAGCGCACTTACAGGTGAATATGCGGATATGGTACAAGAATACTTTATGAAGTTAGTAACACCTAACGACCATAAGTTTGCAGCGCTTCATGGAGCAGTATGGTCTGGCGGTTCATTTGTGTACGTTCCAAAGGGAGTACATCTTGATATTCCATTACAGTCATACTTTAGACTTAATGCAAAGGGTGCAGGTCAGTTTGAGCATACATTAATAATTGTTGATGAAGGAGCAAGTCTTCACTTTATAGAAGGTTGTTCAGCACCTAAGTATAATGTAGCTAACTTACACGCAGGTTGTGTTGAATTATTTGTTAAGAAAAATGCAAAGCTTAGATATTCTACAATAGAAAACTGGTCTAAGAATATGTATAACCTTAATACAAAACGTGCCATAGTAGAAGATGGTGGAACAATTGAATGGGTTTCAGGTTCATTTGGTTCACATGTTAGTTATCTTTACCCTATGAGTATCTTAAAGGGTGATAATTCTAAGATGGAATTTACAGGTGTTACATTTGCAGGTGAAGGTCAAAACCTTGATACAGGTGCAAAAGTTGTACATGTAGGAAAAGATACAAGCTCATATATGAATACACGTTCAATAAGTAAAAGTGGTGGTATAAGTACATTTAGAAGTAGTGTAGTTGTTAATAAAGGCGCTTCTAATGCTAAGTCATCAGTGTCATGTCAATCACTTATGCTTGATGATATTTCAAGGTCAGATACTATTCCAGCAATGGATATAAGAACAAAAGATGCAGCAATAGGACATGAAGCTAAGATTGGTAGTATTAGCGATGACGCAGTATTTTATCTTATGTCAAGGGGAATGAGTGAGGAAGATGCAAGAGCTTTAATAGTAAGTGGATTTGCAGATAATGTTTCAAAAGAACTTCCACTTGAATATGCAGTTGAAATGAATAATCTTATCCGACTTGAAATGAAAGGTTGTATCGGTTAAGTTTTTGAATATATGTGCAAGAATGGAGTTTAAGAATGGAGAATATAATAGTAAACAAATTGCCCGCTAAGACATGGTACTGGCTTAATGTAAATGAAGCAAAGTTTGAATGGGATAAAAATGCGACAATTGAATTAGAAAAGACAATTATTACATCAAAAAATAATGAATCTGTAAAAATAGATGTAACATCAGATAATAAATATAGTGAAAAATATATTGATATCATAGCTGAAGATGATAGCGAATTAACAGTATATATGAATTTTAAAGCTGATAATAATTTAGCGGTGCATACAAATATTACAGTAGGTAATAATGCTAAAGTAAAGTTAGTTCAGCTTAATTGTACAAATACTTCTTCTCTTTTATATAATGAAGTAAAAAGTGATTGTAAACCTTCATCAAGAATTGAAGCTGTACAGGTATTCTTAGGAAAAGGTGATGTATACTCTGATTTTAGAACTGACCTTATAGGTGATAAGAGTAGCCTTAAAATGGATATTGGTTATATTGGTAGAGATAGTCAAACTATAGATATCAATGTATTTGCTAATCAGATAGGCAAAAAGACAGAAAGTGAAATAAATGTCAATGGTACATTAAAAGATGCAGCAAAAAAGATTTTTAAAGGTACTATTGATTTTAAAAAGGGTTCTTGTGAGTCTGTTGGTAATGAGCAAGAAAATGTATTGTTATTAGGCGATGATATTATTAATAAAACAATACCACTTATTCTTTGTGTAGAAGAAAATGTAGTAGGTAATCATGGTGCTTCTATTGGTGAATTAGACGATGATACACTCTTTTACTTTGAAAGCAGAGGAATTGATAAAACTGAAGCTGAAAACATTATGGCAAAAGCTTCAATTGAACGCCTTACAAGATTAATTGATGATGAAACTATAACAGAAAGTATTGAAAAGGAACTTAAGGAGGTGCTTTAATTGTCATACGATTACAGAGCTGATTTTCCTCTTATTGCAAAGGAAAGAACAATTTATATAGATAATGCGGCAACATCGCAAAGACCACAATGTGTTATTGATGCAGAAAATGATTTTTATTATAATCACAATGCTAATCCACTTAGAGGTGCATATCCACTTAGTGTAGAAGCAACAGATATTTATGAAGAAGCAAGAAAAGAAGTTGCAAGCTTTATTAACGCAGTCTGTCCAGCCGAGATTATATTTACAAGAAATACAACAGAAAGTATTAACCTTGTTGCGTACAGCTATGGCTTAACTAATATCAAAGCAGGTGATGAAATTGTAGTTTCTATAATGGAGCATCACAGCAATCTTTTACCTTGGCAAATGGTTTCAAGAAGCACAGGAGCAGAGCTTAAGTTTATAGAATGTGAACAAGACGGAAGTGTTGACCTTGAAAAAGTTAAAGAACTTATAACAGACAAGACAAAGCTTGTTGCTATTACACAAGTATCAAATGTATTAGGTAGAGAAAATCCAATAAAAGAAATAGCAAAAATAGCTCATGAAAAAGGCGCTGTAATCGTAGTTGATGGAGCACAAAGTACTCCACATATAGCAGTTGATGTACAGGATTTAGACGCAGACTTTTTTGCATTTTCTGGTCATAAGCTTTTAGGACCTATGGGAATAGGGGTATTATATGGAAAGAAAGATTTACTTGATAAAATGCCACCATTCCTTTCAGGTGGTGAAATGATAGAGTCAGTTACAAGAACTGGAGCAAAATATGCAGAGCTTCCACATAAGTTTGAAGCGGGAACTGTAAATGCCGCAGGAGCTGCAGGTCTTATGGCTGCTATTAAGTATATCAAGTCAGTTGGTTTTGACTATATGCAAAAAAGAGAACTTGAACTTACAAAAAGAGCACTTGATGGTTTAAAGAAAATACCACATGTTCATGTATTAGGTTCAGATAATCCAGAAGAACACACAGGAATACTTACATTTACAATAGACAATGTTCACCCACACGATGTAAGTGAGGTACTTATTTCTGATGGAATATGTGTAAGAGCAGGTCATCATTGTGCACAGCCATTATTACAACATCTCGGTGTAAGTTCTGCTACAAGAGCAAGTTTTATGTTTTACAATAATGAAAAAGAAGTCGATGCTTTTGTTGAAAGCATGGCTACAATAAGGGAGAGAATGGGATATGATGAATAAAGGATTTTACAACGAAATACTTACAGAACACAATATCCGTCCAGAGTTTAAGTTTGACCTTCCTGACGCAGATATAACACTTGAGGGTGTTAATCCTAGTTGTGGTGATGATATATGGCTTAAGCTTAAGATGAATGGTGACGTAATAGAGGATGGAGCTTTTATTGGAGATGGTTGTGCAATATCTCAGGCTTCTGCTGATATTATGCTTGGTATGGTTATTGGAAAGACTAAAGAAGAAGCTTTAAAACTTGGAGATGTATTCTTAAAAATGATTAAGGGAGAAGCTTCTGACGAAGAAATAGAAAGTCTTGAAGAGGCTTCTGCACTCAAAGATATAGCGCACATGCCAGCGAGAGTTAAGTGTGCAGTTTTAGGTTGGAGAACTCTAAAAGAAGCAATAGAAACTACTAATGCTTAATAAAATGAATTTGTATAAGGAATAGTATAATGAATATTTTTAGAAATCTTCCTGTTGATAGTGCAGAAAGTTTAAAAGCTGTAACTAAATATAAAATGCTTCTTACAGTTGTAAAAGAACAAGCTTAATATTATTATTAAGAAAATAACAAAGCAGAATATTTGATTTCTAATAATGAAAAGTCATACTAAGAAAAAATAAATTCTTAGTATGGCTTTTTTTATGTAAATAACAAGTGAAAGTTTGTGCTTTTATAAGACCTGACAACAGTTATTAAACTATTAAAAATCGCAGAATATATTTCTTATAGTTATATTTACATTTCTGTGTGACATATATGTGACAATTACTAAATATAATAATAACTGTAGCAAAATGAAGGATTGGAGGAGAAATGTGAAAAAAAGATTGATTTTTATTACAGCAGCTATAATGGCGGTAGGTTCACTTACAGGAGGAAGTATGGCAGTATATCATGCAGTAGCAAATACTGATAAAACAATATCGACATCTTCAATAAACGTTAAATTAAATATTGAAGGTGGAAAAACAGACAATGATGGAAACATAATCTTCTCGTCTGATGACATAAAAAACGGTAAGGTTGAAGAAAAAGTTTCAGCTATAAACAGTGGAAATAGAGCTCAGTATGTAAGAATTAAGATTGACAAATCTTGGGTAAACAATACAAAACAAGAGGATGGTAAAGAGATAAGTATTACAGATTGTAAGTACATAGGAATAAATCTTATAAATGATGATGATTGGATAACTTCAAAAGATAATGAAAATGACAGTGAAATGTACATATATTATAAAAGTGTTTTAAATCCAAATGAAAAGACGAGTGATTTTATGGATTCATTTACACTTTTTAACAATGTAAATGAAAATACTAATAAATACAGTGGACTTTCTGCAAAAATAAACTTTGACGCACAAGCAATACAGACAACGGCTGTAGCAGATGCTATGCTTAATGAATGGGGAGTATTAGCAGAATTTGATGAAAATGGTAATATTACTGCAATATATAATCAGTGAGGAGTGGTATGTTGATAAAAAAATTTTTAGTAACATTTTTAAGCTGTGTGTTATTAATACCTTGCTATGTTAGTAATGTATATGCAAATGATACATTTATAACACTTGATGATACAGCAGGTGGTTTTGTAACTGTAGAAGATGATGTTGATTTTCTTAATATGGAGCCGGCAGAAGAAAGAAAAAGTAAGATAGTTGTAACTAACAATTCTGATATGTTAGTAGACTTTTTTATAAATGGAGAAATTCTTTCTAATATAGCTGATAATACTGATGGAGAAAAAGGTGGATTATATGAAATTAAGTTATATAAAGAGGGAGAACAAGAAGCATTTTTTGATGGAATTATAGGAAGTGATGAATATAGAAAATATGTTTCAGGAGAAGATATTGGAGATAAATTTTTGTATGAAGACAAGAAGTTTGCTACATTAAATAAAAATGAGTCTTGCAATATAATACTTAGTGTAACATTAGATGGAAAAAGTGTAGGAAATTCTTATATGAACACACAAGGAAAATTAAGAATAAATATAAGTGCAACACAACAAGAGAATACAAATAATAATATTCCTAACAATGGTGGTAATAATACAGACAATTCAAGTAATTCAAATAAACAGTTTACAGGCAAAACATTTGTAAAAACGGGAGATAATAACAATGTTTATTTGTATATCACAATATCAATAATAGCTGGTTTAGTTGTAATAATAGGCATTGTTAGTTCATTTTATTTAAAGCATAAGAAAATAAAAAAATAATAAAATAAAATGGAATGGGGATTTTTGTAATAAATGGGTGACATACAGACAGTTACACCAAAGTTAAGTGTAACATTTTTAGACGATTTTAAACTTACATGTAAAGATAGTAGCTTAAATGAAAAAAAGATAAAGTCTGATATGGTAACAAAACTTTTAGCTTATATAATATGTCACAGAAAAAATAACCTGTCGGTACAGGAGCTATCAGAAGCACTATGGGAAGACGATGAGTGCGATAATCCTGCCAATGCGTTAAAGAATTTAATATATAGATTAAGAAGCGCCTTAAAAAAGAATATAGGTGATTATCTTTTTATAATGACAGGTAGGGGGTATTACTTCTGGAATGGTGAAGTCAGTGTTGAAGTTGATGCAGAAGTATTTGAAGATTTATGCAAAAGAGCCTCTAATGAAAAAAATATTAACAAAAGAATAGAGTATGCAAGACTTGCTGTAAAGTGTTATAAGGAAAAGTTTTTATCACAATACACAGATAAGTATTGGGTTGTAACACTTAACGCATATTATCATTCAATGTATCTTGATATAGTAAGGCAATTATCAATTGACTTATTAGAATTGAAAAAATATGCTGAGATGGAAAAAATATGTTATATGGCATTAAGTCTTGATGAATTTGATGAGGATATACATTATTATTATATGAAAGCTCTTATTAGTGAAAATAAACGTAATATGGCAGTAAAGCATTTTTTTGAAGTTAAAAAAATGTTATATGATAAACTTAGTGTAAATCCATCAAAAAAACTATGTGAAATATATAACGAGTTGTTAAAAACAGATATGGCATATAAAGCTGATATTACAAATATAAGTAATGAGCTTAGAAAATATTATAATGTAGCAGATGGAGCATATTTGTGTGAATATGAAATATTCAAAAAGAGTTGTGAAATTGAGTTAAGAAAAGCAAAAAGAAGTGATATAGGTATATATATCATTTTATTTACAATAGAAAGTGGTCTGAAAAATTCATATAGTGGTAAAAATAATTCTGTAACTACAGATAGTATTGAAAAAGTTACAGAAGTTATTAAACATTCTTTAAGGTCTGGAGATATTATTTCAAGGTACAGTATTATGCAGTTTGTCGTACTTATACAATCATTTAATTACGAAGATGTTTCAAAAATAGCAAAAAGAATATTACAAAATACTGATAATTTAAAAGCTAATGTAAGATTGAATTATAGTATAGCAAAATTAAATAAATAGATGTTATAAATTTAACAAAAAGTATAAGGTGAAAGGGGTCAGAATGGAAAAGGTTATAAAGCATAAAAGGCTTTTTGCGGTATTAATATGTATGATACTTTTTTTAACAACCGCATGGAAATCATTTGGCACAATATTTGCGGCAGTAGATGTTAATGATATGCGTGTTAGCGAAATAGTTAATAATAATGTAGATGATAATACCCAAAGTGATACACTTGAAGGCTATTGTACATTTTACGACTATGTTGTAGCACCATATAGTATTAGAAACAATGGTCATAATTATAAAGAACATCCAGAAAATAGTATTAATACAGCTTCTAACTATGCTAATAATGGAAAGAGTAAACTAACAGTTGGAACAGTAGACCAAAATTATAGAGTAAATCAACATGATTGTAAGATTATGGGATTAAATGTAAATACTTGTATATATGATAATAAGGGAATAGCTACAACAATAGGAACTTTTAATGGGGAGAGTACAACATATACTAATTCTTCACCAGGAATAATTGTTGGTCTTGATAAAAGTAACTATAAAAATGTATTATTTAGTGTCGATGAGCCTGGTCTTTTTTCAGATGTAGCAAAAAAAGGTAAGACAATTCTAAGTGGTTATAAATTAACATTTGATAAGAAAGATAATGGTGACAAAAGTAGTACTTATACATTAAAAAGTGTAACTTCTCCACAAGGTGATGTAACTAATGCAGGGGATAACTTTTTCCCTCTTAATAATGCAGATAGTAATGTACTAGATAAAGGATATGCGGCTGCTGATGGACAAAAGGCAACTAATTATTACTTTGGTATGCGTTACGATGTATCGTTTTCATTAAATGGATATACAGGTGATTTAGTATATAAGTTTACTGGTGATGATGATTTGTGGGTGTTTTTGGATGGTGATTTAGTACTTGACTTAGGTGGTATTCACCCTAAATGTGGTGGAGATGTTGATTTGTGGCAAGTTGGTTCTATTGCTGATGAGCTTAATCGAGTAGGAAGTCGTGAAGCTGTTGATGGAGATACTAATCATACCTTAACAGTGCTTTATATGGAAAGAGGCGGCAATGAGTCTAACTGTAATATGCAGTTTACAATTCCTAGCACAGCAAAAATAGAAACACCAGATAGTGGTAGTATTAATTTTAAAAAGACAGACGAAAATGGTAATGCGTTGCCTAATGCTAAGTTTGCAATTAGTGGAAGTAATGAGTACGCAATATCTGATGAAAATGGTATTGTATCATTTGAAAATTTAAAGCTAGGAACTTATACAATAAGAGAAGTTCAAGCACCTGATGGATATTTAAAAAATGATGAAATTTACACATTAGTTATAAGTGAAGATAAAGAAAATGAAGGACAAAATGTTGCGATACTTACAGATAGTAAAGGAAATGTAATTGCAAAAACTACAACTAGAACAGTTTATAATGATGGTAAGAAAAGTTATGCTACAAGTAACGAATTTTCAGGAAGTGTTGTAAATATTAAAAGTACTAATGAATTTGAGTCAAATAAAAGTGCAATACTTACTAATTGGGACAATAGAACTTATAGAATAACAATAACAGCTTCATCAAAAGAAAAATTAAACGAAAACCTTTATGGCGTAGTAATAAGAGATTACATTGACAATAGATTTAATATTTTAGACGACAGTGAAAATGTTATTACAAAAGAGATGGTAAAGCAAGCCAGTGATAACGGGCAGAACATAGTTGTGAACGAAGGAACAGTATTATTTGATAGCGACCTTAATCTTGTATATATAGAGTGGACTAATCAAACAGTCAATTATAAAAATGATGATGGTAACGGTTGGGAAAAGAGCTTTAATATAAAAGCTAATGATAATTTTATAGGTGGAAATAATATTTATACTAATGGAGAGCAAAGTGTAATAATATCAGGAGATAAAAGTGTAAATCTTGATATGCCAACAGTTAATGTTAAACTTTTACCAGAATTAAGTGACATTTATGATGTTATTTTCCATGGAGATAATATGCAGGATTATAACAGTAAACAAGCAGAAATGTTTAATCTTAACTGTACAATAGGTGAAGATGGTAGTCCATTGTCTTTAGATGACTTTACAATTAATTGGTCGCAAGATAATAATGCAAGTGCAGACGAGTACAAATATTATTTAAGAGTGCTTTACAATAAATTAACTAATGTAGGTAGTGAAGATAGTTGTACTGTTAATTCATTAGGTAATATTGCAGACCCTGTAATATATAATAAAGAAAATAATGATGATGGAAGTAAAAGAGATTATGCAGTATATCAAGTTAATGTTGTTAAGGGTAGGTTAGACATAACTAAGTGCATTGATGAGCAGTACACTAATAATAGTAAAATAAGAGCAAACGAAACATTTGTGTTTAAAATAGAACAGTTTAATGCAGATAAGTTAAGTGATGGCACATACAAGAAAGGTGAGCTTTGTAATACATTTTATGAAACTATTTCTTTTGACGCAAATGGTAATGTAAATGAAGATACAGCAACTATAACAGGGCTTAAGAAAGGTTTCTATACAGTTACAGAGCAAAGTAACTGGACTCCAGAGTATACCTATATTGGTTGCAATGATAATTATAGCGACAATGATTCACAAGCTGAAGGTGTAGATATATTTATTGGAAAACAGTTAAGAATGGCTGATTATAAAAATGGCATAAAAGCTGAATTTTTCGGACTTGATAGTGAAAGATATCAAGATATTGCTGAAGGAGAATATGCAGATACAACATTTGAAAATAATAAAAACAGTACTTGGAAATGGTTAAGTGATGTATCATCAGTAATAAACCGATTTGTAAAGTAGGGGGAAAAGTTGAAACGTATAACAAACTTTATATTAAATGGCTTTTTAATATTGTTTATTATAATGGCATTTACACTTTATGTACCACATATAGTAGGAATACAGACCTTTAAAGTGCTATCAGGAAGTATGCAGCCTAATTATCCGGTGGGGAGTCTTGTCTATGTAAAAAAGACACAACCCGATACTATTAATATAGGTGATGTAATTACTTTTTATATTAATGAAAATTCATTAGTTACTCATAGGGTTGTCGATAAGGATATTGATAAAAGAACTTTTGAAACGAAAGGTGATGCAAATGAAGTAAAAGACGGTGGTAAAGTATCATTTGATAATGTAGTTGGAAAGGCGATATTTTGTATACCGTATCTTGGTTATGTATCATCATATTTTAATACTACGCAAGGCAGTTATTTATTAGTAGGATTTATAGCAATTTTATTTGTAGCAACATTTTTACCAGATATTTTAAGAAAATCTAAGTTATCAAAGGAGTGTGAATAGTATTATTATATGGGAAAGTTAAAGGATATTAATATCAAAAGTAGGTTAATAAAAATAGTTGTAATATCAGGGGGAATTGTTGCAACCTTATTTACAACGGCGACATACGCATATCTAAATACAAAAACAACATCTGTTGTAAATAATTTTTCAGGAGCGGCAGTTAATATAGGTATTGTGGAACAGGGACAAGACGATTTACAGGTGTATGAAGATATGGATATACAAGGAAATGGAAAATATAACGACAATGCTAGTAATATTAATACAGCATATAAAAAAATAAATAAAGATAATAATACACAGCAAAAAAGCATAAGTATTAAAAATATTAATTCACAAGATTACAAAACTACGGATACTTATGTAAGAGTTAGGCTAGTTCCTGCTATAGTATATGACAATAGTGAAGAAAATATTAAAAATAATATTGCAGGTCAAACTGTAGATGTTGATTTAAAGGGAAAAGTAAGTTATAACTTTAATACACAGGAATATGAAAATGGAGCTTGGGTTTGTAAAGAAAATACAAATGACAGTAATGATAATTATTATTATTTTACTGGAATAGTAAAACCAGATGAAGTAACACCGGAGCTTATTAAAGATGTAACTTGTATTGCTGATATTCCGGATAATGCACATTTTGAATTACGAGTGTTAGCACAGGGAATAAATGCTAATCCCGACTACTCATTAGAACAGTGGGGAGTAAGTGTTGATAACAATAAAAGATTAATAGTGAATTTATAGTGGAAAGTGGTTTATAAATTATGATAATAATGTTATAATAAAATAAATAGGCGACTAAGCAGATATAAATTATCTGGTTAAGTTAGTATTAAGATAAAACGAAAATGTGTATTTATCAAAATAAGACAACGTGCATTATAAGTATTATGAAAATTTATAAAAAAGTAACAAAACTTAAAAAGAAAGTAAATTTTAAGTTAAATTTGCTTGAAACAGCAAATAAAAAAAATGTATAATATAAGTTGCGCTTAAATAATTTAGATATTACATATTCGGGAGTGAGTTTATGGGAAATGTACATGACAGATTTGATGTAAATGTATCAAGTGAAACAAAATTAAAGGACAAAAATATTTTAACATTTGAATTTAAGCTTCTGACAGATACTAATTGCAGAATAAAGATAGAAGCATGCCAGGTATATGACTGTGACGGATATATGTATCAGGCAAGTGGTAGTAGTATCAGTACAGATGATTTTATTCTTGGAAAAAATAGTAGATTTTTTACAGAGTTAAAAAGAGTTAATGTAACGATTAGTAAGAACTTTAAGTCAAGAATAGGCTGTAATATGGTATTTACAGTTATTGATGTTGATGATAAGAAAAAGATGAATTTGTGCTTCCAAAAAAGGTCATCTACAAAGTGGTCATTTGTAGGAGCACAGCCACTAGAATATAAAGAAGCAGATATTGCGCCAAAGCAAGAACAACAAGATACTACACAGGCAGTTGAAAATCAAAATGACAATCTAATAGATAATAATTTAACAAATGAAAATAAAAGAGTGTTAGAAAGTAGAGTAACACCACAAGAACATAAAGTAACAAGTAATATTAATAATACACATCAAGAAGTAGTAAGTCCTGTACAACCAAAGGTTGAAGCTGAAAGTGAAGTAACAGAACCTAAAAAAGACGCTTATGTTCCTAGTTTTGCAAAAAGATATTCAACAAATTACAGTGCAGGAAGTGTTGCAGGCTTTAAAAAGCCAGTTCTTAAACAAAAGAAAGAAGAACCAATCTTAGAGCAGCCAAAAGAAGAACAAAGTATAACACAGCCACAAAAGACGGTTATACATGATGAAAAGGTTGAAGAAATACAATTACATCAAAAAGAAGATAAAGAAGATATTGTAATAAATAATAATACATTAAAATCAACAGCACCTATTAATAAAAATGAAGAAGAAAGAATAGTTGAAAAAGAAGAAAAGCAAGAGAAAAAAGAAGCTTCAAAACCATCTGGAGTAGACGCATTTAGACAGCTTTTAGGTGCGATGGCAGATATTTCAGCAGGTAAGGATATAGATTTAGACCTTGGTAGAGAAAGATATGATGATGACTTTGAAGAAGATAATGATATCGAAGAAGCTTTTGATGATGAGCCAATAGTTAATGAAATTGAGAAAGATATACAAAGTCAGAATACATCAGAAGTATCTAATCAAGTTTATAATCCTAATAATCATATTGATGAAACAGCTATAACTTATGAAGATGAACAAGAACAGGAAGCTAATACTCAATATTATTCATATCCAGTTAGTGAAACGGCTGTAACTAGTGAAGAAGCTGATATACCTGTCTATTATAGAAGAAAAGATTCTATAGATATGTTAAGACAAAGAATTGCAAACGACAAGAATAATACATTTTTAGGTATGACACTTGGCGCAATTATGGATAAGTATGACTTAGATAATCAAAGACTTGAGACTTTCCTTAATGTATTTGCTGACAGATATAAAGTAGCGGATAAGTCTATTAATGAACAGGAATTAAGAGCTAAGATAGAAGAAAAAGTAAAACAAGAATATAGAGAGCAGTACAAAGAAGAATTAACAGAGCAAATTAAGCAAGAGCTTGAAGAACAAGAGAAAAAAGAAGCTCTTGAAAAAGATGAAGCTCCAAAAACTCTTGAATTTTATGATATTGAGCCAGAAAGAGTGGAGGCATATCTTAATTCTATTATAGAATATGATGCAGATGCCGCGGCTCAGATAGGTCTTTCATTAAGCCAAATTAGAGTTTCTGTATCTGAGGAGAATGGTTCTTATACAGCTACTCTTTATAGTGAGGCAAGTTATTCAAAAGAAACTTATGTATTAGTGAGATGTCCTATCGTAAAGGTAATATTCTATGATTGTAAGGGTAATATTGCTAATATGGCAATGCACAGTGTATCAAGAATATATACAGGACATGATATTATAGAGATGAAGTTAAAGACAGCTCAATTTAAGTATTGGCAGAATATTGGAAAGCTTAAAATAATGATTACATTATAAAATTTATATCTATAATAAAATTATTGAAATTTATACTATATAATGATATTATTATAATATAATTTTATAAATAAGTGCGTAAGCTACCGAGACGATAAATAATCAGAGTCTGAGTGAATTAATTATTAATTACTCGGACTCTGATTTTTTATATTTTATATAAAAAAGAATGGAGAAGAGTATGATAAAATATTTAAAAAGGTACTGGTTTTTTGCAATCCTTGCGCCGTTGTTTATGATAGGTGAAGTTGCAATGGATTTAATCCAACCTCAAATGATGAAAATTATAGTTGATGATGGTGTGTTAGGGCTTTCAAATGGAAATGTTGGAGATTTAAGTATTGTAATATCCACAGGTTTAAAAATGATTGGGCTTGTATTTTTAGGTGGATTAAGTGGAGTATTGTCAGGTGTTTTTGCAAGTATGTGCAGTCAAAAAGTGGGAAATGATTTAAGAAAAGACTGTTTTAGTAATATTATGTCGTTGTCATTTGAACAGACAGATAAATTTTCAACGGGTTCATTAATTACAAGAGTAACAAATGATATTACACAGGTTCAAAATCTTGTTGCTATGAGTATACGAGGTTTTGTGCGTACTTTTCTTTTATTTGGTGGTGGAATTTATTGTATGCTTACACTTGATTTAAGCTTTGGCGTTGTTATAGCTTGCGCTTTGCCAATAGTTATATGTATGATTGTATTTTTCTTATATAAGATTAATCCATTTTTTGCATTACTTCAAAAAAGGCTAGATACAGTTAATAGTGTTATGCAGGAAAATGTATCTGGGGCAAGAGTAATTAAAGCTTATGTTAGAGAAGCTTATGAAAGAAAAAGATTTGAAAAGGCAAATAAAGAGCTTATACAAACACAGCTTCACATATTAACAGTATTATCATATATGACACCATTGCTTAATATTGTATTAAGCATTTCAATAGTTGCAGTTATATATATAGGTTCAATTCAGGTAAAAGCAGGAAGTGTAACACCCGGAATTGTAATGGCAGCGATAACTTATATATCACAAATATTAAATGCAGTAATGAGAATGGTAATGATTTTTCAGACTGTATCACGAGGTAATGCTTCAAATAAAAGAGTAATGGAAGTTATTAAATGTGACCCTACAATTAAAGATGGCAATTGTGATACTGTAAGTGGTGAAGGAGTTATTGAATTTAAAAATGTATCATTTTCATATCCTAACTCAAATAACAAACAAGTTTTAAAAAATATTAATCTTAAAATCAATGCGGGTGAAACCCTTGCAATTCTTGGAGCTACAGGTTGTGGTAAATCTACATTTGTAAACCTTATTCCTAGATTTTATGATGTAACAGAGGGTGAAATTCTAGTAGATGGAGTTAATGTTAAAGATTATAAGTTAGAAAAACTTCGAGAAAAAATAGCTATTACTTTACAAAATAGTGAGCTTTTTACAACAACGATTAAAGAAAATATACGTTGGGGAAATATAGAAGCGACAGATGAAATGATAGAAAAAGCTTCAGATATAGCACAGGCAAAAGAATTTATTGAAAGCAAAGCTACAAAATATGAAACAATTGTCGCAGAAAGAGGTATGAGTCTTTCAGGTGGGCAAAAGCAAAGATTGTCAATTGCACGAGCAATAGTTAAAAATGCCGAAATCTTAATTCTTGATGACGCAACAAGTGCGCTTGATTTAAAGACAGAAGCCAACCTTTATAAACAACTTAAATGTAATTATAAAAAGCTTACAAAAATAATTGTTGCACAAAGAGTAGCATCTGTTAGAAATGCAGATAGAATTGCAATTATTGAAGATGGCAATATAGTAGCTTGTGATACACATGATAACTTATTAAAAACAAGTGCTATATATCAAGATATCTATAATTCGCAGCTTAAGATGGGTGGTGATGTTTCTTATGGAGAATAATAAACAGGCAAAAGACAATTTTAAAATGCCAGGTATGCGAGGTCCGAGGTCAAGACAACAAGTTGAAAAACCAAAGAATGGTAAAAAGACTATGATAAGACTATGTAAGTATTTTAGTAGTGAAAAGTTAATGCTTTTGGGGCTTATAAGTGCAGTTATCATAGTTGTTGTGTGTTCAGTAATAGCACCGAGTTTACAAAGTAATGCTATTGATACTATAGCTTCTAAAAGATTTGAGCAATTGCCATTTATACTTTTAATTATGATAATAGTTTACTTAATAAATAGTATCTGTAACTTTTTCCAATCACTTATAAGTGCCAAATTAAGTCAAAGAATTGTTAAGAAAATGAGAAATGATTTATTTGAAAAAATAGTAGAGCTTCCTATTCAATACATAGATAATCATTCGCATGGTGATATAATGAGTAGAATGACTAATGATGTTGAAAATATATCTAATACAATATCACAGTCACTTAGTTCGTTAGTATCTGGAGTTCTTACAATAATAGGAACAGTTCTTATTATGATATGGTACTGTTGGCAATTAGCACTTCTTTCGTGTTTTACAGTAATACTTACAATATTGGCTACAAAATATCTTTCGGGGGCAATGAGAAAATTTTATAAAAAAAGACAAGTTATACTAGGCAATCTTAATGGTACAGTAGAAGAAATGGTAACAGGTTATAAAACAGTTGTTGCCTACAATCACCAAAATGAAGTTAAAAAGACATTTAATGAAACAAGTGATGAGCTTACAAAAACAGGAATAATTGCTGAAATTCTTGGGGGTTCTATGGGGCCTGTAATGAATGTGATTAATAATATAGGTTTTGTAATTATTGCAGCTTTTGGTGGTTTTTTTGCTATTAATAATATGATATCAATAGGTGTTATTTCTGCATTTATTGTGTATGCGAAACAATTTGGAAGACCTATTGATGAGATTGCACAGATTTATGGTCAAATTCAAACGGCAATAGCAAGTGCTGAAACAGTGTTTGATATTATTGATGTAAAGTCAGAGGATAAAAGTGGAAGTAATAATATGGACAGTTTACAAGGAATAATTAGCTTTGAACACGTTAATTTTTCATATATAAAAGGCAAAACCGTTTTATCTGATTTTAACTTAGAAGTACCAGCAGGTCATAAAGTAGCTCTAGTTGGAGCAACGGGTAGTGGTAAGACTACAGTTGTTAATTTGCTTATGAGATTTTATGATATAGACAGTGGAAGTATTAAGATTGATGGTGTTAATATAAAAGATATTGACTGTGAAAATTTAAGAAAGAACACAGCAATTGTATTACAAGATACTGTACTTTTTTCAGATACAATTAAAAATAACTTAAAGTATTCAAATAAAAATGCAGATGATGAAGAAGTTATTAATGCAGCTAAACTTAGTAATTGCCACAATATGATTATGCAAATGAAAGACGGATATGACACTGTGCTATCTGAGGGAGGTCATAATATTTCTCAAGGACAAAGACAGTTATTATCTATAGGAAGGGCAGTTCTTGCTAGTCCTAAGATACTTATATTAGATGAGGCAACGTCAAGTGTAGATACAAGAACAGAAAAGCACATTCAAGATGCAATGACTAAGCTTATGAAAAATAGAACAAGTCTTATAATTGCGCATAGACTATCAACTATACAAGATGCAGACCTTATAGTTGTGCTTGACAATGGAAAGATAATAGAAAAAGGTAATCATATTGAGCTGTTATCTAAAAAAGGAAAGTATTACGATTTGTATATGACACAGTTTGCAGGAAATGCAACATAAAAGTTAAGTAACAAATAAAATATATTAGATAAAATTTTCCATAGAATTGTAAAAAGAAGTATGATATGATTTTCTTATAAAATAATTGTGTTAAGCACATATAGCATAATTTTTTAGCTTATGAGAAGTATGTGCAGAAATGGAGTTGATTAATGAAAGATGTAAGTAAGAAAATATTATCAAAGCTTTATAACTTTTCATATTATCTTGAGATGTTTATTTCATTACTACTTATAGTTGTAATAGTGTTCTTATCTGGAAAGCTTGTTGTTAATGTATTTGATATTGATTTTATGCTTTCAAATGAAGATGTTTTTACATATTTTATGGAAAATGCAATGAGTCTTGCTGTTGGTGTCGAGTTAATAAAGATGTTGTGTAAACATTCTGCGGCAACTATTGTGGAAGTTTTATTATTTGCAATCGCAAGACAAGTAGTTATATCACATTCTTCAATAGTTAATATGATAGCAGGCGTTGGATGTATAGTGGCACTTTTAGCTACAAGAAAATATCTTTTCTTACCTGATGATAAAGAATAATTTGTTGTATTGGGTATGACAAAATAAAAACAATATCAAAAAGTTATCAACTTTTATTTTTATTATTTTAAGCAATAAAAGTTGGTAACTTTTTGTATTATTAGAAGTTTAAATAGTTTTGATAATTAAAATTATAGTTGATTTTTAATTTATTTATTAAAGTTAGTGCTTGTATGAAACTTTAACAACTGTAATATTCAATATTTTACTAATGCTTAAGATAATTAGAGTCATCAAGAGTGTTCATTTCAAGTTCTTCATGACCAAATGTAATAGTCTGATGAGTTTTTTTGTATTTAAGAGGCGTTACATTCATAAACTTTTTAAAGACTCTTTCAAAATAAGTAACACTATCATAACCTAATGCACTAGCTACTTCTGATATACTAGCTGAGGAGTTTTCAAGCATTTGTGCAGCCTTTTTAATACGAAATATATTAATATACTCTGTAATTGTAAAACCTGAATATTCTTTAAAAATACGACATAGATAATATTTACTTAAAAATAGTTCGTCTGATAGCTCATCAAGGCATATATTATTCATATAGTTTTTTTCAAGATATGAAGCTACAGCGGCGGCAGCTATTTCTTTAGGTCTGTCAGTAGAAGCTTCTACAAGGAGTTTTTCTTTTTTTATTTGTGTAAATTTGCAAAGCCAGTGCAATAAATCAATCTCAGCTCTTGTCTTATATCCATAAGTTTTATCTGTAAGTTCATGTCGCAAATCTCGATATAGATTTAAAAAGAAAGCTCGTTGGTCTTCATCAAGATGATATACGCCATAATTTTGATGGAAAAATTCTACAAGCTTAAGTTCTGGATATTTATTATCGTATTCACACATTTTTTCATAGTCAATATATAATATAACTCTGTTATAACCTGTATCATCAGCGGCAATTGAGCGTGTTGTATGTACAAGGTTAGTGTCAATTATTGCAATATCACCAGCAAAAGCATTATAGCTTTTATTATCAAAAAAGAATTGGCGTTCACCTTCAACGATATAAAATATTTCATATTGATTGTGAAAATGCTTAACTTTCATATCAAATTTGCCGTATCGTATAAGCTGTTCTACAGAAATACCAGGTATTTTTCCAAAGAAAGTTAATTTATTATTAGTTTTATTTTCCATATGCTACTCCTTAATTTCTGTAATTACCTTAGGTTGTTTTATAATTTTTATTATTTTGATAATAATATAAAGTAAATTCTAAACTTTTATTGTGTAGAGTAATAAATGAAGATATAAGAAATTTACTTAATAAAATGATTATCTTTTTAAATATTCAGAGTCATCAATTGTATTTAATTCTTCATGTTCTAGTGTTACAGATTGATGAGTTTTTTTGTATTTTAAAGGCGTTACATTCATAATTTTTTTAAATACACGTTCAAAATATGATACACTTTCAAAACCGAGTATTACAGAAATACTAGAAATACTTTCGTTAGAATTTTCAAGAAGTTGAGTAGCCTTTTTAATTCGATAAGTATTAATATATTCTGTAATTGTAAAGCCAGTGTATTCTTTAAAGATACGGCAAAGATAATATTTACTTAAGTATAGTTCTTCTGATATCTCATCTAAAGATAAGTTTTTCATATAATTATGTTCAAGAAAAGCACATACATTAGAAGCAATAGTGTCTTTTGTAGTATTAAGTACTGGTTGAACAGAAAGTTTTTCTTTTTTTATTGATAATAATTTGTATAGCCAGTATAGTACAGTTATTTCCATACGAGCTTTGTAGCCAGCATCTTTTTTAGAAAGTTCATGTCTTAAGTCTCTGTAAAGGTTAAGAAATGCAATTCGTTGTTCTTCATCAAGGTGATATATTCCATAATTTTGATGAAAAAAATCAACAAAGTTAAGTCCAGGATATTTTTTATCATATTCACACATTTTTTCATAGTCAATATACAATATAACACGATTATAGCCCTTGTCATCAGAAGAAACAGAGCAAGTTGTATGTACTAAATTAGTATCAATAATTGTTAAGTCACCAGCAAAAGCATTATAACTTTTGTTATTAAAAAAGAATTGTCTTTCGCCTTCAATAATATAAAATATTTCATATTGATTGTGAAAGTGTTTTACATTCATATCAAACTTTCCAAAACGTATCATGTGTTCCACAGATATTCCATCGGCTTTTCCAAAAAATGTTACTTTATTTTCCATAATACCCCCAATACAATAATAGGTTTGTTAAAATTTTAGCGCAATATTTTAAAAAAATCAACTTATAAAAGCAATATAGTTCAAGAAAAGGATATAGGGCAATGATATAATCCAATTAACAAATAACAAAGGCGTAAATAAAAAAGCCTTGAAATTGGCGCGAATTTCTATAGTTTTTGTGGGTTTTTCTGTAGTTTAATTAGAAAAATAAAGTAAGAGTATATAGTTACTGAATTATTAAGAGTTTTATTTTAAATGTATATGTCAAAAAAAGTGAACAAAAATGCTTATAATTTAGTGATAAAGTTGAAAGGAGAAGAATATGAAATCTTACAAAAAAATAGTGGGTATTGTAGCAGTAGTTGTAAGTTTAATTATTGTGACAGTTACGTTTGTAAAGGTTAAAGGAATTAATGCTTCTGATAAACTGGTATTACAATTCGCACATAATCAGTCGGCAGGTTCTAAAATAGCAGACTCGATTGCAAAAGTAGCAGATTATGTATCAGAAGAAGATGATACAGTTGATATAAAAATATTTGCAAGTGGTGTACTTGGAACTGAAAAAGAAGAAATAGAAATGATTAAAGCAGGAATTATTGATATGGCAAAAGTAAGTTCAAATACATTAGGTCAGTTTGATGACAGATATGCAATATTTGCAATTCCTTACCTTTTCAAAAATCAAGACCATTACTATAACGCAATGGAAAAAAGTGAAGCAGTAAAAGAACTTTTTAATGACACAGCAGATGATGGTTATATAGCTGTTGGATATTATGCTAATGGGGCAAGAAATTTTTATCTTAAAGATGATATAGCAGTAACAGATACCTCAGTACTTAACGGCAAGAAAATCCGTTCAATGCCTAGTACAACATCAATGGATATGATTGAAAAAATGGGCGGTACACCTGTTCCTATGGCGGCATCAGAAACTTATGCTTCATTACAACAAGGTGTTGTAGATGGCGCAGAAAATACAGAACTTGCACTTACAGTAGACGGTCACGAAGATTTAGTAAAGTCATATACATACACAGAACATCAATTTTCACCAGATATATTTATTGTAAGTACAAAGACATGGAATAAAATGTCTGAAAAACAAAGACAGAGCCTTATTACAGCATTAGAAAAAACTAACGAAAACTTTAAGAGTCTTTACAACGGAATGATGGACGAGGCAATTCAAGAAGCTGAAAGTAAAGGCGTTCATGTATACAAAGATATTGATAAGACTCCTTTTATACAAGCAGTTCAGCCAATACATGAAGAATTTTGTAACAGGGGAGAAGCTTACAAGAAATTGTATGATGATATACAAAAATATGCAGACTGATAATTATTTAATAGCTCATTGAAAAGAGGTCAGATATGAAATATTTGAATAAGATAGTAGAGATTATTTTAGAGGTGCTTGTGGCAGGAATGGTACTCGGCTGTTGCTGGCAGGTTATAACAAGATTTGTATTACATAATCCAAGTAAGTATACAGAAGAATTATTAAGATATATGTTGATATGGCTTACTATGATGGGTGTTCCTTATGCGTATGGAAAAGACAGCCATTTGTCAATTAATATACTTGTAAAGAATTTTCAACCTAAAAATGAAAAGATATTAAAGATTGTAATTGATATTTTAATTCTTACATTAAGTGTATCTGTAATGATTGTTGGTGGAATTATGGCAACAAGCAATGCTGCAGGACAGTTATCACCAGCTATGCAAATACCAATGCAGATATATTATGTATGCGTTCCTATAAGTGGAATATTAATGGTTATTTATGGTGTTATTAAAATAGTAGACCATATAAAAGAAATTAAAAATGCTTAAAACATTAAACTTGATTAAAAAATTTGAAGTCACTTAAAAATTTTAAGATATAGTGTATTTACATATTCACAGAAGGAGGAAATATGGAAATTCAGGCAGCGATAGTTCTGGTAATAGTATTCTTTTTATTACTAGCATTCAGTGTTCCGGTATCATTTAGTATTATATCGGCTTCACTTGTTACATTGATTATGTTTCTTACACCACACTTTGGTGTATTTATATCAGCTCAAAAGATGGTAACTGGTATTGATAGTTTTACACTTCTTGCTGTTCCATTCTTTATTCTTGCAGGTTTGTTAATGAGTAGTGGTGGTATAGCTAAACGACTTATTAATCTTGCAATGCTTGTATTAGGAAAAGTACCTGGTTCACTTGCAATGACTAATATAGCAGGTAACGCAATGTTTGGTTCTATTTCAGGCTCAGGTATTGCCGCTGCTACAGCTATTGGTGGTGTAATGCAGCCACTTGAAGAAGAACAAGGTTATGACAGAGCATTTTCAGCGGCAGTTAATGTAGCTTCAGCTCCTGTAGGACAGTTAATTCCACCAACAGCTTCATTTATCGTATATTCAGCAGCAAGTGGTGGTGTTTCAGTTGCCGCATTATTAATGGCAGGTTGGATACCTGGATTATTATGGGCTTTGTTTTGTATGATAGTTGCATTTGTCTATGGTAAAAAGCATGGATATGTAATTAAAAGAGATAGGCTTACATCAAGTGTTGTATTAAAGACAATATGGGAAGCAATTCCTAGTTTATTCTTAATCGTAATTATTATTGGTGGTATATTATCAGGATATTTTACACCAACAGAAGCTTCTGGTGTTGCAGTTGTATATGCTTTTATTTTATCAGTATTTATCTATAAGAGTATCAGCCTTAAAGAAATTCCTGATATTTTAAAAGAAACTGCTGTTATGACAGCGATAGTTATGCTTATAATTGGTGCTTCTTCAGTGCTTTCATTTGTATTGTCATTTACAGGCCTTCCACAGGCAATCAGTAAAGCATTATTAGGAGTATCAAGCAATAAGATTGTAATTCTTCTTATTATAAATGTAATCTTATTAATAGTTGGAACATTTATGGATATGGCACCAGCATTATTAATATTTACACCTATATTCTTACCAGTAATAAAAAGTCTTGGTATGGACCCAATACACTTTGGTGTAATGATGGTAATGAACCTTTCAATAGGTACAATTACACCACCTGTAGGAAGCGTATTATTTGTAGGTTGTAGTATTTCACATTTACAGGTTGAAGAAGTTATTAAAAAGCTTTTACCATTCTTTGGTGCAATTATATTAGCACTTCTTCTTGTAACATTTATACCACAATTTAGTTTGTGGCTTCCAAGTATTCTTGGACTTTTAGGATAGATAGACGATTATAATGTCGGATAACAGATAATATAGCATATCGTTATCCGACATTATTATACAAAACTGGTGCAATATTGTTTGAAAAAAAACGAACATTAGCAATATTAGATTAGAAATAAAAATATGTTCAATGTTATAATTCGTATAACAAATAATTAAGTAATAATTTTAGGAAAGGAAATAAAAATATGAGTACAAAAAAAATTGACAAAAAAGAAGTACAAGAAAAATTGAATTTAGTAATAGATAAACTTATGAAGTTAGGAGAACCAGAAAACAATGATGAGCTTGCAAAGGGTGGCGAAGCAATCGGGTTCTTTAAAAGAGATTTTGGTATACAAGAGTGGGATTGGCCACAGGGGGTAGGTCTTTACGGACTTTTAAAAATAATGCAGTATGAAAATAGCAATACATATAATGATTTTTTATACAAGTGGTTTAAAGATAATATTGAACAAGGACTTCCATCAAAAAATATCAATACAACAACACCGCTTCTTACATTAGTTGAATTAAATGAATATTATAAAGACCCTGAGTTTGAAAAGCTTTGTCTTAAGTGGGCAGATTGGCTTATGAATTGTCTTCCAAGAACTAAAGAAAGAGGTTTTCAGCATGTTACAAGTGCCAATGGTGACAGACAAGGTGTAAGATTAAATGAAAATGAGATGTGGATTGATACTATTTTTATGACAGTATTATTCTTAAATAAAATGGGACAAAAATACAACAGAAAAGACTGGGTAGATGAGTCAATACATCAAGTACTTATGCACATTAAGTATTTGTATGACAATAAAACAGGACTGTTTTATCATGGTTGGACATTTAATGAAATGAATAACTTTGGTGGAATATTCTGGTGTCGTGGTAATAGCTGGTTTACATTAGGTATCCTTGATTATATTGATATGTTTAAAGGTACAATGAACGCAGGCGTTAAAGAATTTATTATTGATACATATAAAGCACAAGCAGAAGCATTAAAAAATCTTCAAAGCAAGAGTGGTTTGTGGCATACAGTGCTTACTGACCCAACAAGTTATGAAGAAGTGTCAGGAAGTGCTGCAATTACGGCAGGTATATTAAAAGGAATACGTTTAGGAATATTAGATGACACATATCTTGAAGTAGCAAGAAAGGCAGTTAATGCAATATTAAAAAATATTGACACAGACGGAACAGTATTAAATGTATCAGGTGGAACGGGTATGGGTTATGATGCAGACCACTATAAAAATATTCTTATTGCACCGATGGCTTATGGTCAATCGCTTACAATATTAGCATTAGCGGAGGCATTAATTTATGATTAAGAAAGCATTTAAAATGTATCTTCACGAAGGTTGTGCCAAAGAATATGAAAAAAGACATAATGAACTTTGGGATGAAATGAAAGAAATGATACATCAGTATGGTGGTCATAATTATTCAATTTTTTTGGATGAAGAAACTAATATTTTATATGGATATATTGAGATTGAAAGTGAAGAACTTTGGGCAAAGTCAGCAGATACAAAGATTAATAGAAAGTGGTGGGATTATATGGCTCCTCTTATGGAAGTACATGAAGATAATAGTCCTGTATGTGATGACTTAAAGAAAGTATTTCATTTAGATTAAGTATATATTTTTAAAGAAAGAGTGAGGTATTAGTATGGAAAATACATACTATCTTGCAATAGATATAGGAGCATCAAGTGGTCGTCATATATTGGCAAGTATGAATAATGGCAAAATTGAACTTGAAGAAGTATATCGTTTTGAAAATGGAATGACAAGTAAAGATGGTAAAAAGCTTTGGGATACAAAAAGACTTTTTAAAGAAATACTTCAAGGTATGAAAGAATGTCAAAAAATAGGCAAAGTTCCCAAAAGTATGTCAATAGATACTTGGGCAGTAGATTACGTTTTACTTGATGAAAATGATAACGTAATAGGCGATGTTTATGGCTATAGAGATAATAGAACTGAAACAATAGAAAATGAAGTATATAAAATTATAGATGGAAATAGTCTGTATGCAAGAACTGGTATACAAAAGCAAAAATTTAACACAATTTATCAGCTTATGGCAGATAAATATAACAATCCAGATAAGTTGAACAAAGCAAAGACATTTCTTATGCTTCCTGATTATTTTCAATTCTTATTAACGGGGAAAAAGGCTTCTGAGTATACAAATGCAACATCAACTCAGCTAGTAAGTCCTATAACAAAACAGTGGGATTATGAATTGATAGAAAAGTTAGGATACCCAAAAGATATATTTTTAAAGCTTAGTACACCAAAGACAGAACTAGGAGAGCTTACTAAAGACATACAAAGTGAAGTAGGTTTTAATACAAAGGTGATAATGTGTGCAAGCCACGATACAGCGTCAGCCGTTATGGCAATGCCTAATACTAAGGAAAATGGTTTATACATAAGTTCAGGAACTTGGTCTTTAATGGGAACGGAACTTAAAGAAGCAAAATGTGATGACAATAGTAGAAGTTGTAATTTTACAAATGAAGGTGGTATAGATTACAGATTTAGATATCTTAAAAATATAATGGGACTTTGGATAATTCAATCAGTTCGACATGAATATAATGACAAGTATTCATTTGCACAACTTTGTGATATGGCAAGTGAGTGTCACAGTTTCCCATCAAGAATAGATGTAAATGATGAGAGCTTCTTAGCACCTGAAAGTATGATTGAAGCAATTAAAGCTTACTGTAAGAAAAATAATAGTAAAGTTCCAGAAAGTGTAGGTGAAATAGCTACTGTTGTATATAAGAGTCTTGCCGAAAGTTATAAAAATACAGTTAAAGAAATAGAAGATATTCTTAATATTACATTTGACAAGATTAATGTAATAGGTGGTGGTGCTAATGCAGGTTATCTTAATCAATTAACAGCAAATGCTGTAGGAAAGCAGGTTGTTGCAGGCCCTACAGAAGCCACAGCAATAGGAAATATTATGGCTCAGATGATGGCTGATAAAGTTTTTGATAATTTAATTAGTGCAAGAGAATGTGTAAGAAATTCATTTGAAATTAAAGAATACGAATCACAAACCAAATAAGTTATTTATATATTTGATATAGTAAAAATAGTATTTTGTAAATATGATATTAATTAAAATTGGAGGAATGGTAAATGAATAGTTCAAGATACGAAACAGCAAAAGAAATGTATAAAGCTATAGGCGTTGATACAGAATTAGCAATTGAAAAGTTAAAAAATATTCCTATATCAATGCACTGTTGGCAAGGTGATGATGTTATAGGCTTTGACAGTAGAGAAAGTCTTTCAGGCGGAATACAAACTACTGGTAATTATCCGGGAAAAGCAACTACACCGGAACAGCTTATGCAGGATATGGAAAAAGTAATAAGTTTAGTTCCGGGAAAGAAAAAGTTAAATCTTCATGCAAGTTATGCAGTTATTGACGATGGTTCAGACAGAGATACAATAAAGCCAAAACACTTTGAAAAGTGGGTAGAGTTTGCTAAAAAGCACAATATGGGAATAGATTTTAATCCTACATATTTTTCGCACCCTATGGTAAAAAATGGTCTTACACTATCTTCACCAGATGAAAATGTAAGAAAGTTTTGGATTGAGCATGGTAAAAGATGTATTGAAATATCGCAGTATTTTGCTGAAAGTACAGGAGTTCCTTGTGTTATGAATATATGGATACCTGATGGATATAAAGATATTCCTGCTGATAGATTAGGTCCAAGAAGAAGATTTAAGGAATCTCTTGATGAGATACTCTCAGTTCCATACGATAAGAGCAAGGTTTATGTATGCCTTGAGTCAAAGGTATTTGGAATTGGCGTTGAGTCTTATACAGTAGGTTCTGCTGAATTTTGTATGAACTATGTAGCTAATAAAGGTATTACACCGCTTATGGACAACGGTCATTATCATCCAACAGAAGTTGTATCAGATAAGATTTCGTCAATGCTTTTATTTAATGACCACTTAGCACTTCATATAACAAGACCTGTAAGATGGGACAGCGACCATGTAGTGTTATTTGACGATGAAACAAAAGAGATTGCAAAAGAAATAGTAAGAGCAGATGCACTTGACAAGGTATTTATTGCAACAGATTATTTTGATGCTTCAATTAATAGAATATCAGCTTGGATAACAGGAATGAGAAGTGTTCAAAAAGCTCTCCTATATGCACTTTTAGAGCCGGCTACATTAAAGCAGCTTCAAGATAACAGTCAGTTTACAGAGCTTATGGTAGCACAAGAAGACCTAAAGGTAATGCCATTTGGCGATGTATGGCAGGAGTACTTGTCAAGAGAAAATGTTAAGAGTGATTATATAAGTGAAGTTAAAAAATACGAAAAAGAAGTTTTGGAGGAAAGATAATGAAGGATATATTAACAGCACCATTTGTAAAAGAAATGTGTGATACAACAGCAAATATGTATCGTTTAGGTTGGGACGAGAGAAACGGTGGAAATATAAGCTATATGCTTGATGAAAAAGAAGTTGGCGAATACCTTGACCTTAACAATGTTATAAGAGAAATTCCAACAGGATTTCAAGCAGAGCCGCTTATAGGAAAAATATTTATTGTAACAGGTACAGGCAAGTATTTTAAAAATGTAGAAAAAGACCCAGAAAATAATCTTGGAATTATAAGAATAGCAAAAGATGGCACAACAGCCGAGTTATTATGGGGTTATAAAGATGGTGGTAAATTTACAAGTGAACTTCCATCACATCTTATGAGCCATATGTCAAGACTTTCAGTAGACAAAGAAAATAGAGTTGTAATCCATTCACATCCAACAAATACTCTTGCAATGAATTATGTACATGAACTTGATGAGAAGAAATTTACACATACTTTATGGGAAATGTGTACAGAGTGTATCGTAGTATTTCCTGATGGAGTTGGAGTACTTCCTTGGATGCTATGTGGTACAAATGAAATTGGCGAAGCAACAGCTAAGAAAATGAAAGAATTTAGACTTGTAATCTGGGCAATGCACGGCATATATGGTGCAGGAAAGACACTAGATGAAACTTTTGGACTTATAGAAACAGTAGAAAAAGCAGCACAAATATATATGCTTACAGCAGGATTTGAAAGAAAGAATACAATTAAAGACGAAGACATGGTAAAGCTTGCCGAGTTTTTCAATGTAGAGTATAGAAAAGACTTTCTTAATCTTGACTAAGTGTATGTTGCATAGTTAATTTTAAGTCTTAATTACAATAAAAACTTTAATATAATACTTTATAAAATACGAGCGGTCGTTGATTTAATAATGACCGCTCGTATTTTGTAATATATTTAGGAAAAATGAAAAATAGTTGTATGATGTATATGTATATATTATGGCTACTAAAAAACATATACATCATTAACAAACCAACTAAGATGTATTATATATGACAGTGCTGAAAATGTCAAATAAAAAACTAAAATTACTTTAAAATTGTGCAAAATGCACATATAAAAGTTGGGATTGTTATTTCGTCTTAATAAGGTTGAACTGCTAATAATATAAGTAAATTTCCTACTTGTATTTATGCTAAAAACGAACCAAAGTCTGTACTTGCACAAGAACTTAGCAAATGTTGTGATAATTTGATAAACTTGTGGATAGTGTTTTTTATAGTTGTTATAAGTCAATAAGTAAAGATATATGTATGATGATACATTTTATCATATAAAATATTAATGCTTGACAATTATATTTTTATAATGTAATATTTTATATACCCCTAGGGGGTATTAATAACAACGAAAGGAAGAGTTATATGGAATGTACATGTGGTAAACAAAAAGATATAAAACATAAGCATAGACAAGAAGAAGAAAAGAAAAAATTAAACATAAGATTAAAAAAGATAGAAGGGCAGATAAGAGGTATTAGTACAATGCTTGATGAAGATAGGTATTGTGTAGATATATTAACACAAGTAATGGCAGTACAAGCAGCACTTAATAGCTTTAATAAGGAGCTTTTATCAAGACATATCAAAAGTTGTGTAGTAGAAGATATAAAAAATGACAATGAAGAAGCCGTAGACGAGCTTTGCGAGTTATTAAAAAAATTAATGAAGTAAAATAAAAATAACTTAAAAAATATTAGTTAATAATATTAGATATAATTATGTATTGAATTATTAACAAAGTTACACATATTTATTGTAAAAATAATTATGAGTATTTAATTAATTTATTGCTAAGAAAGTATAGGAAAGGAAAACACATATAATGAATGAAAAGTTTAATGTGACAGGAATGTCTTGTTCAGCTTGCTCATCACACGTTCAAAAAAGTGTGTCAAAGGTGGCTGGTGTTAATAAGGCGGATGTTAATCTTTTAACAAATAGTATGGTTGTAGATTATGATGAAAATACAACAAATGCAGATGCAATTATACAAGCTGTTAAAAAGGCTGGATATGGAGCTACAAGGGCAAACAAAGAAAATACAGCTTCCAAAAATCAACAATCACCTGCCGATATAGCAAATGAAAATGCAAAACAAATGAAAAAAAGACTTATTTTTTCAATAGCATTTTGGATACCTCTTATGTATGTATCAATGGGACACATGGTATATATGTGGCTTGGTATAGATATGCCATATATAACTAAAAACTTTCTTCATGGAAGTAGTAATGCGATAACATTTGCATTTACACAGTTCTTATTGTTATTGCCAATTGTAGCAGCTAATAAGAAATATTTTACAAATGGTTTTAAAACCCTTAAAAATTTAAGTCCGAATATGGATAGTCTTATTGCAGTTGGTGCAGGTGCAGCAATAGTCTATGGTATATTTGCGATTTATAGAATTGGATACGGTTATGGTCATGGTAACATGGAACTTGTAACTAAGTATATGCACGATTTATATTTTGAGTCAGCAGGAACAATACTTACATTAATAACAATCGGAAAATACCTTGAAAGTAGGTCAAAGGGAAAGACAAGCGAAGCAATAACAAAGCTTATGAACCTTGCGCCAAAGACAGTTACTGTAATAAGAGATGGTGTTGAAAAAAATATTGACGTTTCTGATGTTGTAGTAGGTGATATTTATATAATAAAATCAGGCGAAGCAGTAGGTGTTGATGGAGTAGTTATTGAAGGCGAGGCTTCTTTTGATGAAGCGGCAATTACTGGTGAGAGTATGCCTGTTGCAAAGAAAAAAGGAGATAATATAGTATCAGCTTCTATTAATAAAGGTGGCTTTGTTAAAGCTAAAGCCGTAAAAGTAGGTGATGATACAACTATAGCACAGATTATAAAGTTAGTTGAAGCAGCTTCATCAAGTAAAGCTCCAATTGCTAAGATGGCAGATAAAATTGCAGGTGTATTTGTTCCATGTGTTATGGCAATTGCATTAATAACTGGAATTGTATGGCTTATAGCAGGAGCAGGAACAGAGTTTGCTTTATCTAATGCAATCGCAGTACTTGTAATATCTTGCCCATGTGCATTAGGGCTTGCTACACCAGTTGCTATAATGGTAGGAACTGGAAAAGGTGCTGAAAATGGAATATTAATAAAGACAGGTGAAGCTCTTGAAGCTGCACATCTTATAGATACAGTAGTATTAGATAAGACAGGAACAATAACAAAGGGACAGCCACAGGTTACACAAGTAATTCCTTATAATATAGAAGAAAAGAAACTTTTAGAAATAGCCGTTTCCTTAGAAAAGGCAAGTGAACACCCACTTGCAGAAGCAGTTATTAAAAAATGTGATAGCGAAAATATAAGTGCCAAAGCTGTAAAAGATTTTAAAGCAATATTTGGTATGGGTATATCAGGAGTACTTGATGGAACAACTTACTATGCTGGTAATATGAAGCTTATGGAAAGTTCAGGCATTATTTTTGATGAAAATATTTCAAATAAAATAGACGAGCTTTCAAAAAAGGGAAATACTCCGTTAATATTTGCAGATAGTAATAGAGTAATTGGAATAATAAGCGTAGCTGACGTAGTAAAGCCAACAAGTGCAAAGGCTATTTCAGAATTTAAAAAGTATGGTATTCATGTAATAATGCTTACGGGTGATAATCAAGTAACAGCAGAAGCAATAAGAAAAGAAGTTGGAATAGACGAAGTTATAGCAGGAGTTCTTCCAACACAAAAAGAAGCAAAGATATCACAGCTTAAAAGTGAAGGCAAAAAGGTAGCTATGATTGGTGATGGTGTAAATGACGCACCAGCCCTTATGTCTGCTGATGTGGGAATTGCTATTGGCGCAGGAACAGATATAGCAATTGAAAGTGCTGATGTTGTTCTTGTAAAAAATGACTTAATGGATGCAGTTGGTGTAATTAAGCTTAGTAAAGCAGTTATAAGAAATATAAAAGAAAATCTTTTCTGGGCTTTCTTTTATAATTCAATTGGAATACCACTTGCCGCAGGTGTGTTATATCCAATCTGGGGAATAAAGTTAAATCCAATGTTTGGTGCGGCAGCAATGAGTCTTAGTAGTGTATGTGTTGTGTGCAATGCCTTAAGACTTAAAAGATTAAAGCTTAATAAGGGCGAAAATTATAGTGAAAACCCTAATAATAACATTTTAGACAAGCAAAAGAATATTTCAAGTTCAAACAAAGAAAGGAAAGATAATATGTCAGAAAATGGAATAGTAAAAACAATAAGTATTGAGGGAATGATGTGTTCACATTGTACAGGAACAGTTGAAAAGGCACTTAACGCAGTAGATGGCGTAAATAACGTAACAGTAAGCCTTGAAAATAAAAATGCAGTAGTAACTGTAGATGATACAGTAACAGATAAGCAACTTAAAGAAGTCGTAACAAATGCAGGATATAAAGTAACAGGCATAAAGTAAATTTATCACTATAAAACAAAGCCCCACTTTTATTAAGAGAAGTGGGGTATTTTTTTATGCAAACAATGAGTTAAAGTATATACTTATACAAGAACTTAGTGATTGTTGAGATAACTTGAGAAATTCTTAGAACTTGTTACTTGTAGTTATAGATTATAAGTAAGAAATGTATTTAATTTATATAAGTATATTGTATACGCAAATATAAGTTAAGTACAATAAAAACAGAAAAATAAAATGATATACTAAAAAAGAAAGAAAAATAAAAAATATTTTAAAAATAAGTTGACAAATTCATATGCAGGTGTTAATATATAGTCAACAAAAGAAATACAAATAAAAAAATAGAATATAGGAGGTACAGTCCATTGGAAATAGTAATTTAAACTAATCAATATGAAGTGGTAGTACTTAAATTATTAATAATAATCTTAATACTATTATAAATAGAAAGTCTTTAAAGTAAAAAGATAATTAAGTTAAGAAGATAATAATAAAAAGTATTCATATTGAACATTACCACAAAGAATAACTAAAAGAGTATTTTAATTGTGTAAAGAAACAATTAAAATAAAGTATAATTAATATATATAACTTGAAAGTTAATATGAAATATGATTAATTGATAGAAACTATATATTATGTTACTTAGATAATTAAAAAGTATGTAGAACTTTTAATTAGAAGTCTTTAGTTATAAGATAGTTGGACAACAGCTAAAAAAACAAATCGATTAGAATTATAGCTTAATAAAATAATATAAGAATATATAAATACAAAGTATATATAATTATAATTTTATTAAAGGATAATGTAATAATCGTAGAAAGAGAAGAAAATTGGATAATACAGAGAATTAGACGACCATCGTATTATAATTTATATAATATGGTGGTCGTCTTTTTTATATTATCAAGTAAATATTTTAACAAAAGTGCGATAGTTAATATTATAAGCTTACTTGTTTTTATATTGATTATTATTAAAAATACAAATAATATTAAAACAATTCTTATATTCAATATATCAATAGTATCAATATATTGTTTTTAAAAGTAAAATTATTACAAAATATGGTAAATATTCACAAATGGCATACAAATAGGGAACATAAAATGCTTTAAAATTAAGACATCATATAGTTTTACAGGAGAAGTGTTTGGTTAATGGAGAAGGATGCGTATGCTGAATTACTTGACAGAATTATTGAATATAGGAATATAAACAATATCAGCCAGAAACAAATGGGACAATTGATGGGGATAACTCAAAGTCATTATAATAAAGTAGAGCGTGGTAAAAAACTTGTGTCATATTCAGCATTATTAATGATGCAAAAAAATAAATTTGATATTGATTATATTGTTACAGGGGTCAGATACGAAGAAAGTATTCTAAATAATTTCATAAAAAAATGTAGTCCGGATAGAAAAGCAGATATGCTTGCACATATAATATGGGTAATAAAACAGGGGGTTAGAATAAATAATACAAAAATGCCAGAGAAAAAAGTTGATTATAATCATGTAATGGCATTTTTACAATTAAGGTCCAACAATATGGCAAATGAAGAAACTGTGTGGAGAAGTGTTAGAAAGTTAGATGGAAAAACACAGTACGAGATGGCGGATGAATTAAATGTAGGAATAAAAAAATATAGAAACATAGAAAATGGAGTTATTGAACCAGATGCACAGATATTGTCAGAATTGTATGATAAGTTAGGCTATTTTCCATCAATACTGATGCCTGAACTTACAGTTAATTTGAGTTATCTTAATGATATATGGAACAGTTTTGATGATGAGCTTAAGGGGGAATTAGTAAAATATTTGCGTGACGGCTATGACCTTGTTAATAAAATATAGCATAATAAAATGCTAGTACTAGGAAGGGGTAGCTGATATGAATAAAAAGATATTAATGTTGGAAAATCAAAAAAATTATTTAAGAATAATAAGAGAAACTACAAACAAACTCTTAGATAATGTGGAATTGCTTCATGCTAAAAATACAAGTGAAGGTATTGTAATTGCAATGGAAGCATTAATTAATGTTTTTATAGTTGATTTGGATATTGGTGCATGTAATAATGTTGCAGGTATTAAGTTTATTGAGCACTTAAGACAATCTGACAAATATAGATTTACACCAATTATAGTATTATCGTCAGCAAAAGACCCAAATAAGCATGTTTATGAGAATTTGCACTGTTATAGTTTTATGGAAAAGCCCATAAAAGAAAGTGTACTTTTTGAAAAAATATCAGAAGTTTTGATGTATAATCAGCATAATAAAGTTACTAAACAAGGATATTTTAAGATTGATGGTATATATCATGCAATAAATGTAGATGATATTATATACACAGAAAGCCATAATAGAAAAATGCTAATAAATACAAGAAAAAAGAAATATTTAGTTCCATATATTACATGTGAACAATTTCTTGAAAGATATAATTCAGATGTATTTTTAAGATGTAGTAAAAGTGCTATTGTAAGTAAGAATTATATACAATCAGTGGATTTAACCAATAGATACATAGAGCTTAAAGACGATTTTGGGCATGTAGGAATTGGAATATATTATAAAAAATATGTTGAGAATAATTTACAATTAATTAAATAATATAAAAAGGTGTAAATTGTCTTTTGCATAAAAAGATTTAATAAAATAATCAAGCAGGAATTTTTATATTGATATAAAATCTTATAAAAATTTCTGCTTTTTAAGTTGTTAATTATTAAATATAAAAAGTTTAATGATAAATTTGATTTAAAATTTATAGAAATATGATATAATATTATAGTATTTATAAGTTGTGTTAATTGGGGTTGTATATTTATAAATTTAGATTGGAGAGGAATATGTTTAATATAAATACTTGTGAAAGGCTTATTCTAAAAAAAGGGGAAACATTTATTAATATAGGTAATAGTGTCGATAGGGTGTATTTAATAATTAAAGGTAGTGTATCTGCAATAAATAGATATATAAAAATGAGATTGGATAATGGCTCAATAGTTGGATTTATAGATATATATTCAGGAGAGTATCTTTTTAATTATAAGGCATTAGAAGATACAAGTGTGTTGTTATTTAAAGTGAGTGGAATTAATGATATTGACGATATAAGAAGTTTTGGACTTAATTATCAAGAACTTATTGATAAATCTATGTTTAGTCAGTTCCGTCAATTGTATAATGTATATAAAACGAGTTTTGAGCAATTTGCGAGCGAGATTAATACTAATAATAATGACGATTGGATTATACTTCCTGAAGAAAGAGTGTGTGAATATCTTCAAGATGTATCAAATCTTGATAAAAATGTATTTCATAAGTTGTTTGAAGTGCAAAATAGTATTGCTTTGTATCATATGTATCTTATAACAAAAGTTATATCTAATATGGATATGGTTATTAATAAGTTGCTTGATGATTATGGTAACCTAGTATTAGGTTTTGAATTAGTTAGTGATACTGATGATGATTTGAAAGAAGATATTAATATTCAACAATTGCCTAACATTAAAAATAATGCAGACGATATAGAGTTTGACTATGAATTTGTGGAAAAGGAGCTTTCAGGTTCTCTTGATAAAATTGTAAGTTATGCAGGTATAGACAAAAAAGAGGCTATGAAGTTTAAAATGATGGTAGAAAGTTATAGAACACTTCCGGATAAGACCTCTACAGATAATGGTGTAAGGCAAATTAGAAAAAGAATATCAGACAATTTTTATGAAATATATGAAAATGTATTTTTCAAATATAAAGAAGAAAAATCTTATAATAGATTGATAGAAATGTTCTTAACATTTGGGTTTATTGATGAAAGAGAGTTTGACAAAGAAACTTTAACTCAGCTTTATTATTTTGTACCAGATATTAATGATGGAAAATATAATATATATACAGTATATGATTGGCTTACACAAATATATGAGGGAAAAAAAGAACCTTCAAAAGACGAATTTGACAGCGATTATAGGGAAAAGCTTAGAGAACTAAAAAGAACAAAAAGTTTTACAAAGGCTGAAGAAGCAGAGTATTTTAATGATACAAAATCTAAAGTTAAATTTGAGATGAATAATCTTTTTCAAAGTACAAATAAGATTACAAGTGGCGAGATAAGTATATTTTATCCTATACTTACACAAGAAAAATTTACAAATGATATTAAAAGTTTATTTCTTGATAAATATAAAATTCAACAAGCAATTGACGGTGTATTAGATGTTGATTATTCATTATTTTATAGAGAACAGATGTATTATGATGAAACTAATAAAATAGATAATATTACAATATTAACAGAAGTATTACCTGATATTATTCTTATGCCAAATGTGGGAAGCAAAGGAATTATGTGGCAAGAAATAGTAGGAAAGAAAAGAGATACGCCTGCTCGTTTTGTATTATCAGAATTTTTTACAGGAAATCTTGATATAACAATGACAGATATTGCGGGAATGTTTAGATGGGAAATGTGTCGAACTATTCAAGGAAATTATTGGAATGACTTAAGGGAACACTCGTTGACAGCAGAATATTGTGATTATATACAGTTCTATAAAAAGAATAAAAATTTGTCAGAGAATATAAAAGACAAGATAAGAACACAGTATAAGAATTGTAGAAATAATACAAGAGAGCTTTTTGTAAAAGATTATGAAGCTTGGATAAAGTATGAGTCTAAAGGTTCATTAAGACTTAATAAAGTTACAAGAAAGATATTGTATACATATTGTCCTGCTTCTTTAACATATAGGAGAAACCTTGAGAAACAACCTATATTTACAGAAGTAGCAGCACAATTTACAAGAGAAAGACAAAAAAAGATTAAAGAGTATAAAGGATTTAATGCAAATGTTGTTAAAAGGGGTGGTACAGTAACTAAGCCGCTTGAAGATACTCTTTACTTTTATGAGAATATGTAGTTTATATTTCTAATAAAGACTTTAACTTTTATTACAAATAGTAATAGAGTTAAGGTCTTTATTTTATGGAATTTGTTATTTTTACAAATAATTTACATCAATTTAAGATAGTTATGATATCAGATTTTACATTTAGCTGATAATATGTACTCATTCAAAGTAATTAATAAGCGAGGTAGTGTCTGATAATGGATAATGTAATAAATATATCACATAGTACAAAAGTGTCAAAAACAGTAAAGGACGAAGGTGTAACTATTATGGAAAATGAAGCAGTTAAAGAGAATGATAAGAATATAAAATTTCATATTAATAATCTTAATTTGTATTATGGTGATTTTCATGCCTTAAAAGGAATTAATATGGAAATTCCTGAAAGACAAATTACAGCATTTATAGGACCTAGTGGTTGTGGTAAGTCAACATTTTTAAAGTCTTTAAATAGAATGAATGATTTAGTTGAAAACTGTCATATAACAGGAGATGTTTTTCTTGGAAATGAAGATATTTATGGAGATATGGACGTAAACTTGTTAAGAAAAAGAGTGGGAATGGTATTTCAAACACCTAATCCATTTCCTATGAGCATATATGATAATATTGCTTATGGACCTAGAACACATGGAATTAAGAATAAATCAAAGCTTGATGCCATAGTGGAGAAATCTTTAAAACAGGCAGCTATTTGGGACGAAGTAAAGGATAGATTAAAAAAATCAGCACTTGGACTTTCTGGCGGACAACAACAAAGACTTTGTATTGCGAGAGCATTAGCTGTAGAACCAGAAGTAATTCTTATGGACGAACCAACATCAGCACTTGACCCTATTTCAACATCTCGAATTGAAGATTTGGCTATTGAACTTAAAAAAGATTACACAATAATTATGGTAACACATAATATGCAACAGGCAACTCGTATTTCTGATAAAACAGCCTTCTTTTTATTAGGAGAGATGGTGGAATACTCAGATACAGATAAACTGTTTTCAGTACCACAAGACAAGAGAACGGAAGATTACATAACTGGTAGATTTGGTTGATTAATAAAATATATAAAAAGTTATGATTTAGAGGAGATTATAATGAGAAATAGGTTTGATAGACAACTTGAAGAATTAAATAATGAGTTGATTGAAATGGGTACAATGATTGAAAAAGCAATAGAAGACTCAGCAAAGGCACTTGTTAGTCAAGATACTGTTTTAGCCAAAAATGTAATTGAAGGCGATGAGCAGGTTGACAGACAAGAGCGAATAATTGAAAATTTATGTCTTAAGTTATTATTACAACAACAACCAGTAGCAAGAGATTTAAGACTTATTTCATCAGCACTAAAGATGATAACAGATATGGAAAGAATAGGCGACCAAGCCGCAGATATTTCGGAACTTACTATTGCATTGGCTAATTCAAAATATATTAAAAAGCTTGAACATATACAACAGATGGCAAAAGAAGTTATGGTAATGCTTGTAGAAAGTATTAATGCTTTTGTAAATAAAGATATGTTAAAAGCTCAAAGTGTAATTGACAACGATGATAAAGTAGATGAGTTATTTGCTTGCGTCAAAAAAGAATTAATAAATATGATACATCAAGATATAAATTGTGGTGAGCAAGCCACAGATTTACTTATGATAGCTAAGTATTTTGAAAGAATAGGTGACCATACAACTAATATTGCAGAATGGGTTATTTTTTCTATTACTGGTGAACATAAATAATTTTACATAGATTTTACATAAGCTTGACATAAATTTCATATCACCCCTTTATACTTTACAAAGTAAACTTAAAAGATAAATTTATTTTATTAGTAAAAAGGAGAGTTATATGGACATTTTTGGGATATTGACAATGATAGGAGGACTTGCACTCTTTTTATATGGAATGGATATAATGGGAGAAGGTTTGTCAAAAGCATCAGGCGGTAAACTAGAAAGAATACTTGAAAAATTAACATCTAATCCTATTAAAGCTGTACTTCTTGGTGCAGGAGTTACAGCAGTTATACAGTCATCATCGGCAACAACAGTAATGGTTGTTGGTTTTGTTAATTCAGGAATTATGAAGCTTAGTCAAGCTGTTGGTATTATAATGGGTGCTAACATTGGTACAACAGCTACGTCATGGCTTCTTAGTCTTACAGGGATAGAAAGTGGAAATGTATTTATTAAGCTTTTGAATCCATCGTCTTTTTCACCAATACTTGCAGTCATTGGTGTAATATTTATAATGTTTTCAAAACGTGAAAAGCTGCATGATATTGGTAAAATTCTTGTGGGGTTTGCAATTCTTATGACTGGAATGTCAACAATGAGTGATGCTGTAAAACCGCTTGCCGATGTACCAGAGTTCACAGGTATTCTTACTATGTTTTCTAATCCTATTCTTGGTATGATTGCAGGTGCTATTCTTACAGCAGTAATACAAAGTTCTTCGGCGTCTGTAGGAATATTACAAGCTCTTTGTGCAACTGGTTCTATTACTTACGCAACAGCACTCCCTATTATAATGGGTCAAAATATTGGTACTTGTGTAACTGCTATGATATCAGGTATTGGTGCAAGTAAAAATGCAAAAAGAGCAGCTCTTGTTCACTTGTATTTTAATATAATAGGTACTATATTATTTATGTGTGTATTTTATTTGATAAATGCAGTTAATCCATTTGTATTTTTAGCTGATAGTGCTAATCCAGCAGGAATTGCCGTAATTCACAGTGTATTTAATGTAACAGCTACAATAGTTTTATTACCATTTAGCGGAGTCCTTGAAAAATTGGCATATCTTACTGTAAAAGAAGATAAGGCAGAGTTGCAAGTTCAAGATAATGAGTTTGCACTTTTAGATGAAAGATTTCTTGATAAACCAGGTCTTGCATTACAACACAGCTTTAAGGCAACTAAAAATATGGCAGATATATCAAAAGAATGTCTTTTTACATCATTAGAACTTTTTGATAAATATGATGAAGAAAAAGTTAAAAAAGTTAGTGAATTAGAAGACAGGGTTGATAAGTATGAAGATATTTTAGGTACATATTTACTTAAAATAAGTAGTAAAGATTTATCAGAAAAAGACTCAGAGGAACTTTCAATGCTTTTACATACCATAGGTAATTTTGAAAGAATTTCTGACCATGCTTGTAACTTAACAGATGCTGCAAGGCAAATGTATGAAAAAAAGCTTGAATTTTCTGATAAGGCAAAGAAAGAGCTTGATGTACTTCAAGCGGCGGTTATGCGTATAGTTAATATTTCTTTTGATAGTTTTGAAAAAAAAGATGAAAAAGAAGCAGAAAGAGTTGAACCGCTCGAACAAGTTATAGACGATATTAATATGGAGTTAAAGGCACGACATATTAAAAGGTTAAGGGAAGGAAGATGTACTTTAGATTTAGGCTTTATATTATCCGATATAACTACTAATCTTGAAAGAGTTTCAGACCATTGTTCTAATATAGCAGTCTGTCTTATTCAAATTAAACACGATGGTTTTGATACACATGAATACTTAGATACTATAAAAAGAGAAGATAATGCCAAGTTTAAAGAAAGATTTATGCAATATCAAAAACAATATGCGTTACCTAAAAGTAATAGTTCACCAAATAAAACATTAGAGTAATTAATATACAGAATGTACATTATATATCACAATTTTGAGAAAGGAAGAAAAAGTTATGGCACTTATTTATGTTGTTGAAGATGATAAAAATATAAGTGAAATAGAAAGTTTTGCATTAAAAAATGCAGGTCATCAGATTGTTGAATGTGCAAGTGCAAAGGAATTTCATAAGCAGGTTGCAGATAAGTTACCAGATTTAATATTATTAGATATAATGCTTCCTGATGAGGATGGTTTGACAATTCTTAATAAGATAAGAAATGTTCCAGAAACAAAAAGAATTCCAGTAATAATGGTAACAGCAAAAACCACAGAAATAGATAAAGTAAAAGGTCTTGATATGGGAGCTGACGATTATTTGACAAAGCCATTTGGTGTTATGGAACTTATATCAAGAGTAAAAGCACTTCTTAGAAGGGTTGGTGGAATGGAAGAAGAAAAGTTTTTGCATGTAGGTTGTCTTTTTATTGATGATGAAAAGCATGTTGCATACGTTGAAGACGTTCCAGTAGAACTTACTTATAAAGAATATGAGCTTTTAAAGTATCTTACAATTAATCAAGGTATTGTGCTTTCAAGAGATAATATAATGGAAAAGATATGGAGTACAGATTATGAAGGAGAGTCAAGAACTCTTGATGTTCATATAAAGACATTGCGACAAAAGTTAAAAAAAGCAGGCGGATATATAAAAACTGTGAGAAATGTAGGATATTATCTTGATAATGATAAATTAGATTAGGTAATATAAATTCATTAAATAATAGAGAGCGTATTTTATGAAGAAAAAGATTAATATACAATTTATTATTATTACATTTATAGCAATACTTACAACTGTATTGCTATCAACTTGTATTTTTTATAATTTGTTTAAAAAAGAAGTTATGAGAGATATAAAAACTAATGCTCAGCTTATAATAAGTTCTGACGCAGAGAAGATAATAAGTGACCCACTTAATGTAAGAAATGGCGCATTTGGAGATTGCGTCAAAGAATTAAGGGTAACACTTATAGCGCTAGATGGTACTGCAGTATATGACTCAGATGTAGAAGCTTCTGATATGGAAAATCATTCAAAGCGACCAGAAGTTATAGGTGCTATTAATAATGGCGCTGGAGAGTCAGTAAGAAAGTCGTCTACAGTAGATAAAAGCTCATTTTATTATGCTGTTAAACTAGATAATGGTTATATATTAAGAGTATCTAAAGAAGCAGGAAGTATAACAAGTGTGTTTTTAAGTGTAATACCAATTATGGTAATTATTTGTATAATATTATTTGCAATATGTATAATGTTATCACATTTTTTAACTCAAAGTATTGTACAACCTATAGATAATCTTGCACAAAATCTCGATGCTTCAGATAGTATAAATGTCTATAAAGAATTAAGACCATTTGTTGAAACAATTAAAAAACAACATGAAGATATTGTAAAAAATGCAAATATGCGTCAAGAATTTACAGCGAATGTGTCACATGAACTAAAAACACCACTTACAGCTATTTCTGGATATTCAGAACTTATAGAAAGTGGAATGGCAACTAATCAAGATGTAGTAAGATTTGCAGGTGAAATACATAAAAATTCAAATAGATTGCTTACACTTATCAATGATATTTTAAGGCTTTCTCAATTAGATGAAGCATCAACTGAAGATGTATTTGAGAATATTAATATATATGAGATTGCAAAAAGTAGTGTAGATATGCTTGAGATGACAGCTAATAAAAATCATGTCCATATAAGTTTGACAGGGCAAACACAATATGTATATGCTAATAGACAGATGATGGACGAACTTATTTATAATCTTTGTGATAATGCTATAAGGTATAATAATCCAGGTGGAGAAGTTTGGGTTAGTGTTATAAAAAAAGATGATGATGTTATAGTTCAAGTTAAAGACAATGGAATTGGTATTTCTAAGGAAAATCAAGAAAGAATATTTGAGCGCTTTTATAGAGTTGATAAGAGCCGTTCAAAGCAAACCGGTGGTACAGGACTTGGACTTGCTATAGTAAAACACATAGTTGCAAGGCATGATAATGCAAGGTTAGAGCTTGAAAGTGAAGTTGGTAAAGGAACGATTATAAGAGTTATTTTCTCAAAAAAAAGTATATAAAATAATAAAAAGGGGATACAAACACATTGTATCCTCTTTTTGTGTGTGGTATATTTAAACGACGGAATATAGTAGTATTAATATTCTGTTAAAATATTTAAGAGGTGACGTATGAAAACAGTTTTTAAAATATTTAGAAAGGATATAAGAAATCTTTCACACAATATCCTTGCACTGATTGTTGCAATTGGATTGTGTATTATTCCATCACTTTATGCGTGGTTTAATATATATTCTAATTGGGACCCATATGCAAATACATCATCGCTCAAAGTAGCTGTAATATCATGTGATACAGGCTATACTGGAACAGATGGTGACAGTGTTAATATGGGAAGTAAGATTATAGAACAACTCCATGACAATAAGAATATGGGCTGGCTTTTTTGTGATACTAAAGAAGAAGCGCTAGAAGGCGTGTATAGTGGAGAATACTATGCAGCTATTATAATAGGAGAAGATTTTAGTGAAAATCTCTATGACTTTTTAGAAAAAGGTCTTAATCACCCTAGTGTAACTTATTATGAAAATAGTAAAAAGAATGCTGTAGCTTCAAAGATTACAGATACAGCAAGATCTACATTACAACAAAGTATTAATACAGAATTTATAAATGTTGTTGCAGAAACATCAATAGAAAATATGAATAAGTTATCAGATATGAACTCAGGTAAGTTGTCAGAGATAACACAAAACATATCTTCAATAAGAGATAATCTTTTAAGTTATTTGAATACAGTAGATGCTTTTTCAGAATGTAATGAAAAACTTTCACAAGACCTTTTAAACATAAAGGATACTATACCAGAAGCACAGGCTGTTGTTGATACGACAATTAATTCTGCTAATACAACACAATCTACAGTGTCAGAAGCAGTAAGCAGTCTTACAAGTCAGATGGAAAGTGTTCTTGATGTAATTAATATAAAGGCTCAAAGTATGAATACGCATATAAGTAATGCGGCAGATAGTGCACAAAGTGATGCACAAGCAGCTTCAGATGAGCTTAGTGCGGCTGTAGATGATATTGCTTCTATGATGGAGCAAAATCAAAGAATACAAGAAATAATAGATAAACTTTCTAAGCTTGATGGTTTAAATCTTAAAATTGTAGATAGAATAAAAAGTGATTTGACATCTATAGAGCTTGTTGAAAATCTTGCTAAAAAGCTTATAGAACAGTCTTCTAGCATGGTAAAAGACGTTCCAGTGTTAGTTCAAGCAAAGTATGACTTGTTAAAGCCAATTCTTGACGAGTGTTCATCAAAAGTAGAACAGATTAACGATACATTTAATAATGTAGTTAGTGAAAACATACGTCAGTTAGAAGAATCTATGGCACAGTCAGTAGAAACGGTTACTTCACAACTTTCACAGGCTGGAAGTAGTTTATCTGGTATAGAACAACTTCTTATAGGAACTAATGATATAGTTCTTACTGCTAATACATCACTTGCAGATACAAAGACAGTGATAAGTCAGATGAGTGAAAAGATTACTACAATTGTTGACAAGCTTTCACAGACAGGAGATAGTGAAGCATATAAGGCGGTTGTAAGCCTTTTAGGAGCTGATGCTTCAACTTATGCACAGTTTTTTGCAGAGCCAGTTGAAATATCACAGATTAATGTATATAATGCAGTCAATTATGGAACAGCAGTAACACCTTTTTATACAACACTTGCGTTGTGGGTAGGTGCGCTTATTTTAGCAGCATTAATAAAGGTGCATGTAGATTATAAGGCAAGATTTGTTAAAAATGCTACTAATGCACAGCTTTATTTTGGTAGATTTTTATTATTTTTTGTAATGGGACAATTACAGTCAGCTATAATTGTATTTGGTGATTTATACCTTCTTCACGTTGAATGTGACAATCCAAAGCTATTCTTTATAACAGCAGCAATAACAAGTATGGTATTTACATTATTTATTTATACACTTGTAATATCATTTGGCGATGTTGGAAAAGCTATTGCTGTAGTTATGGTAGTTATACAGATTGCAGGTTCAAGTGGAACATTCCCAATTGAGCTTTTACCAGAGTTCTTTAAGAATGTATATATATACTTCCCGTTCCCTTATGCAATTAATGCAATGCGTGAGGCAATAAGTGGAGTATATGGTTGGGATTATTTTACATATATATCAAAGCTTTTAATATTTATGGTAGTTGCTCTTGTAATAGGTCTTTTGATAAGAATACCATTTATGGGACTTAATCACTTTATGGAAAAGAGAATGAAAGATACAGAAATGATGTAGTCTAAATAATAAAAAGGTGACAGAATGGAGATTTTATGAGCAATACAGATAAAGAACAAAACAAAAACAACATGGCTGTTGATGATGTAATGAAGCAAATAAGTGATTTTAGTGAAAAGCTTCATGCTAAAAACCAAAAAAGGATAAAAAATGGTATTATATGTATATTTGTTATACCGCTTATTTTCTTAATTGTATTATTTGCCGCAGATAGTTCTAAAGTTGTATATCTTTTACTTTGGGTTATATCTATGTTTATAATTGCGGCATACCTTATTAGTGTTGCATATATAGATTATACAATGCAGGAGAAGCTTGAAAAATTAGGACTTGAAATAAAAAATGGTGATAGAGCATTGATTGGTAATGACTTTGAAACTTTAATTGATGCCGTAAAAAATAAGCGTCCTTTATTTTCTTCAGATGAAGATGAGGATTATGAAGATGATGAGGATTAGTAAACTTATGTAGAAATGGAGAGAAATAATGAAAAATATACTGCGTGTATTTATTTCTGATATGAAAAGAATTAGTACAAATGTAGTTGCTATTGTAGTAGTTATAGGTCTTACAGTTATACCATCGTTATATGCTTGGTTTAATATATTGTCAAACTGGGACCCCTATGGACAAGAAGCTACATCTAAATTAAAAGTGGCAGTTGTAAGTGATGATAATGGAGCTTCAATTGATGGAGTAGAAGTTAATATTGGTGAAAAAGTTGTTGAAGCACTAAAGACTAATGATACTATAGGTTGGGTATTTGAAGATAATAGTGATGACGTAATAGAAAGTGTAAGAAGTGGTGAGTATTATGCAGCACTTATTATGCCAGAGGATTTTTCTTCAGATATGATAAGTTTTTTAAGTGATACTATTACGCACCCTCAAATTCTTTACTATTGTAATCAAAAGAAAAATGCCATTGCGCCAAAGATAACAGATAAGGCAAAAACAGCAGTTAAAGAACAGGTTAATGAAACATTTATAAGCACTATTGCAAGTTCACTTGTAACTGCGGGTGACACAGTTGCCAATTCTGATAAGCTTAAGGGGTTAGGAACAGCCGAGAGTGGTTCGGTAATAGATATTATTAAAAATAAACTTAAAGACGCAAGTGACGAATTAAATACATATAACGTTCTTCTTACATCACTAATATCCATAACTGATTTATCAACAGGCTTAAGTGACCAGTCAGTTAATACAGCAGGGCAGTTAAATAACGTATTGGAACAGCAAAGAATAGATGTAGCCGTTGTTCAAAAGATGGTAGAAGCTAATAAACTTTCGTCATTAGAAGAACTTTCAGGTGTATTATCAGAGAATCTATCAGCAGTACAAAATGTTATGTCATCAATTTCTTCAATTTATACAGATATGAATGGAAGTGTTAATGATTTTAATAGTGCAGTAAATGATAGCAATATTAATCTTTCTGAAACTAAAGATATGTTAAATAGTATTCAAGATAAGATATCATCAGTAATTGAAAGTTTAGAAGAATTTTCAGATAGTGATAATTATGGACTTATGTCAGATATTCTTGATACAGACGCTTCTACACTTGGAAGTTTTATATCATCACCTGTATTAATAGAAACTGAAAAAATATATGAAATTGCAGAATATGGTTCAGCAGCTTCTCCATTTTATACAGTACTTTCAATATGGGTAGGCGGTCTTATAATGGTTGCTATTATTCATGCTCATGTTAAAAGTGTTAAAATTGATGGTTATAAGTTAAAGCCATATCAAAAGTTTTTTGGTAGATATATAACATTTTTTATTATAGGACAGTTGCAGACACTTCTTATAGTGTTAGGTAATCTTTTTTATTTACAGATACAGTGTATACATCCATTTATGATGTGGTTTGCTTGTTCAGTTACAAGTACAGTGTTTACATTTTTTATGTATTCACTTACCGTTGCATTTGGAAATATTGGAGAAGCACTTGCTATCGTATTTATGGTCGTTCAAGTGGCAGGAAGTGGTGGTACATTCCCAATAGAAGTACTCCCTAAAGTATATCAGATGATATATAAGTACCTTCCATTCCCTTATGCAATGGACGCAGTAAGAGAAACTGTAGCAGGAATGTATGGGAATTATTATTGGAAATGCTTAGGTATTCTTTGTATTTATATAGTAATTTCACTTGTAATAGGTCTTGTATTAAGAATACCATTTGAAAAGATGAATGAAATGATTGAAGAAAGTAAGGAAAAATCTGGAGTTATGCTTTAATAATATTAAGTAAATACCGCATAAAAACTGGTTATAGATAAAATCTATAGCCAGTTATTTTTTTAAGTTATAATTAAAACTCTGTATTCCTATTGACAAAGTAGGAAATATTGTGTAATATAGTTTCATCAGTTGGTCATGCAATATGCGTGATAATAAAATTAAGGAGGCGCAACTATGAAATTTAAAAATATAATTATTCAGGAGAAACGCCGAATGTGTTGTTGTTAATTACATATTAGATTATAAAGATAATAAAAGACGATTTATAGAAAATATATAAAAACAAAAGGAGATTATAAGTTATGAGTAAGAAAAATATTAAAGATAGAAATTTAAAGTTTGAAACATTACAGTTACATGTAGGACAGGAAACAGCAGACCCAGTTACAGATGCAAGAGCAGTTCCAATTTATCAGTCATCATCTTTTGTATTCCATAATTCACAGCATGCTGCTGATAGATTTGCTCTTAAAGATGCAGGTAACATTTATGGAAGACTTACTAATCCTACAGAAGATGTATTTGAAAGAAGAATTGCAGCATTAGAGGGTGGTGTTGCCGCACTTGCAGTTGCCTCAGGTGCTGCCGCAGTATCATACACAATTCAAAATCTTGCATTAAGTGGTGACCATATAGTTGCAGCTAAGAATATCTATGGTGGAACATATAATCTTCTTGCACATACACTTGTAGATTATGGTGTAACAACAACATTTGTTGACCCACTTGACCCAAAGAACTTTGAAGTAGCTATACAGGATAATACAAAGGCTCTTTACATAGAAACACTTGGTAATCCTAATTCAGAAGTTGTTGATATTGAAGCAGTTGCTAAGATTGCTCATGCACACAATATTCCACTTGTAATTGATAATACATTTGGTACACCTTATCTTATAAGACCAATTGAACATGGTGCAGATATCGTTGTTCATTCAGCAACTAAGTTCATTGGGGGACATGGCACAACAATCGGTGGTGTAATTATTGATGGTGGTAAGTTTGATTGGAAAGCTTCTGGTAAGTTCCCACAGCTTACAGAACCAAATCCAAGTTATCATGGTATAAGCTTTGCAGATGCCGCAGGCCCAGCAGCTTTTGTTACAAGAATAAGAGCTATCCTTTTAAGAGATACAGGTGCTACATTAAGCCCAATTCATTCATTTATCTTCTTACAGGGACTTGAAACTCTTTCTCTTAGAGTAGAAAGACACGTTGAAAATGCGTTAAAGGTAGTTGATTATCTTTCAAAACAGCCATTAGTTGAAAAGGTTAATCACCCATCACTTTCAACAGACCCAGAACAGCAGAGATTATATAAGGAATATTTCCCAAATGGTGGTGGTTCTATCTTTACATTTGAAATTAAGGGTGATGCTAAGACAGCACAGAAGTTTATTGATAATCTTGAATTATTCTCACTTCTTGCAAATGTAGCTGATGTTAAGTCACTTGTTATTCACCCAGCTTCAACAACACATGCTGAGTTAAATGAAGAAGAACTTGCAGACCAGGGAATTAAGCCTAATACAATTAGACTTTCAATTGGTACAGAAAATATTGATGATATTATTGAAGATTTAGACGAAGCATTTAAAGCAATTGCAGAATAATTAATTATATATATGATGTTAGAGTAAAGAAATGATTACTCTGACATCATATATTAACTTATTTATTTGGGTAATCAGCCAAAACTTGTGTGTGTGCGATAATTTGGTGACTGTCTTAAGAAGCTAATATTTTAACAATAAAGTAGTAAATAAGAGTGTAATATTCATTTAATTATATTATTTAAGAAAGAGGTAATTTATATGTCTAGAATATATAGTTCAGTAGCAGAATTGATCGGCAATACTCCATTAGTAGAGTTAAAACATATTGAAAAGAAGTATAATCTTGAAGCAACAATTTTAGCAAAGCTTGAATACCTTAATCCAGCAGGTAGTGTAAAGGATAGAATTGCAAAAGAAATGATAGAAGATGCTGAAAAGAAGGGGCTTTTAAAAGAAGGTTCAACCATCATTGAGCCAACATCAGGTAATACAGGAATAGGTCTTGCAGCCATAGCCGCAGCAAAGGGATATAAGTTAATTATCGTTCTTCCAGAAACTATGAGTGTTGAAAGAAGAAATATTATTAAAGCTTATGGAGCTGAAATAGTTCTTACAGAGGGTTCAAAAGGTATGCCAGGTGCAATTGCAAAAGCAAAAGAATTAGCAGAAGAAATTGAAAATAGCTTTATTGCAGGTCAGTTTGTTAATCCTGCTAATCCAGAAGCTCACAGAAAGACAACAGGTCCTGAGATTTGGAATGATACAGATGGAAAGGTTGATGCCTTTGTTGCTGGTGTTGGTACTGGCGGAACAGTTACAGGTGTGGGTGAATATCTTAAAGAGAAAAATCCAGATATTAAGATATATGCAGTAGAGCCAGCCTCATCTCCAGTTCTTTCAGAAGGAAAGTCAGGCGCACATAAAATTCAAGGTATTGGCGCAGGCTTCGTTCCAGATATATTAAATACTAAGATTTATGATGAAGTTATTAAGGTTGAAAATGAAGACGCATTTGCATTAGGAAAAGAAATTGCAAAGACAGAAGGCGTACAAGTTGGTATTTCATCAGGTGCAGCGCTTTTTGCCGCTATAGAATGGGCTAAGAAGCCAGAAAATAAGGGTAAAACAATAGTTGCACTTCTTCCAGATAGCGGTGACAGATATTACTCTACACCACTTTTTACAGAATAATAATATTTTAGATTGTGAAGATATCATTGTCTATATTTATATGCCATTATCAAGCAAGTATGTTTGTTAGAGACATATAAATATAGGCAATTTTTTTAATAATACTTGACTTTAAGTTGACTTTAAGTGTTATAAAAATATTATAAGGTTATGTTATATTTTTATTTTAAGCGAACGATACGTCAAATTAGTAAATGTCTATTAGTTCATTCAAAAAATGAATATCTGTATATGTATTATAGGTATTAGACATATATACTATAAGCTTATACAATAAATGTATAAAAAGAATTTAGATATTTGAATTAACACAATTAAAGTTGGAAAGGAGTTAAGTATGAAAATAAAGAAGATAAGTTTATTTATAGCTACTGTTTTAGGAGTGTCATTACTTGCAGGTTGTGGTGCTGATAGTAGTCTTAATAGTAATACTAACAGTAGCAGTGTTGTTAAAAATGATAATAGTAAACAAGATAGTAATAACAAACAAGAAAGTGTAAAAACTAACTCAAAAGCTCAATATACAGTTGATGAAATTAGACAAAAAATAAATGATACATCGGTATATGATGAAACATATATTAATGAGATTGCAAAGACTGTTAATCAAGTAAATAGTGCTTCAACACAAAATTCTGTCAGTTATGTATATATTACTGATACACATTTGGGAAAGGAAGACGATGAACCTGAAACTGTTTACAGAGAGTTAAATGCGGCTGTTGATGTTGCGAATAATTCTGATGTTGACTTTTTGTGTTTAGGTGGAGATATTGAAGATGGTAGGTTTGCAGAAGATAGAGGTGGAAAGCAAACAGCTCTTGATATACTTCAAAATGTTTCTGATATTTTAAAAAAGTGCAATAAACCAGTATTTATTTTAAAGGGCAACCATGATGATAACAGCTTTTCAGCACAGATTGATGAAGACCTTTTGTATAATCCTGATTATATTATAAACAGTACAGAGTGGTATAATGCTACAATGGCTAATTTTAAAGAATATGCGACAGATTATCACGATGGGTATTATTATTATGACCTTGAGGGCAAAAATACAAGAGTTATATGTCTTAATATGAGTAACAGTTCAGATGAGATTGTAAATGGTCAACGTGTTGAGATGGGGATGTATTATTATGGCTATAAAGATGAGCAGATAGACTGGCTTATTAATAAGGCTATGTCAAGAGAGGATTGTCAGTATATAATACTTTGTCATGACGCATTTGACTATCCAGAAGGTTATGGAGTAGACTCTAATAGAGATGTTTTAGCAGATATTATTAAATCAGCATATACACATACTAACTTTGCAACTAATAAGTTTTATAAAGATTTTACTTCATGGACAGGTAATATATTGATTTTTAATAATGGTCACATGCACATGGAGAAGTTTCAGACTCCATTAAATATTGGTGGTGTGCCAATCCTTACAACAGAAACAGCAGCAATTTATAATTATGGCCCAATTGATAAGCTTCCAGCACCGTGGAATACATTTACAAGAACTGAAAATAGAACAGTTGGTTCTTCTAGTGAAGCGGCTTTTGATGTTGTTGTATGTACGGGGGTATCTAATAATGGTACATCAGATAATATAAGTGTTATTAAGTTTGGTGATGGGCAAGACATGGATTACCAAATTAAATAAACAAAATTTAATGTTATGTGATATGTTTTTGTATTTTTCATTTTTAGTGATTGAACATAAATAAGCATATACCAGAAAAAGAACAATTGTCTATATTTATATGTCGTTATTGAACAAGTATGTTCGTAATTGTAATACAAATATAGGCAATTGTTCTTTTTGATTATTGCCTTTAGTCTATTGAACTTATAGGAGTTTTTTTATTCCGAAAAATGGAAATAGGCAAAGTACAAAAACTGCATTATTAATCGTATGTTTACGTTGATGTTAAAAAGTGTTAAAATATCATAGATAATTTTATAGTAAAACAATATTAAAGAATATCATAATTATTGTTATTGGATTTATTAAAAATAAGTTTATATTTCTATTGATATAAACAAGCCGTTGTTTTTATTTGTGCAAACAACGAGTTACAGTTTGTGCGTACACAAGAACTTTGTGGCTGTGGCAAACTATGAGAAACTTGTAGAGTATATTTTTATAGTTTATTTGTATATACAATAGAAATATGAAATTACTTTATAGTATAAAAAAATAATTATATTTTAATGAAAGGTGAAAATTTATGGGTAAATATATAATGGCGCTTGACCAAGGGACTACTAGTTCTAGGTGTATTCTCTTTGACAAGCAAGGTAATATATGTAGTATATCTCAAAAAGAGTATAATCAGATATATCCACAGCCTGGGTGGGTGGAGCATAATCCTTTGCAGATATGGTCATCGCAGTTTTCGGTGGCAGTAGAAGCTATGGCAATGATAGATGTTACGGCATCAGATATTTCGGCGATAGGAATAACTAACCAAAGAGAAACAACAATAATATGGGATAAAAAAACAGGTAAGCCTGTGTATAATGCTATTGTATGGCAATGTAGAAGAACGGCAGATATTATAGAGCAGTTAAAAAAAGATGGAATGGATAAGATAATATCGCAAAAGACGGGACTTATTCCAGATGCTTATTTTAGTGCAACTAAGATTAAATGGATACTTGACAATGTAGCAGGAGTTCGTGAAAGAGCACAACGTGGTGAGTTATTGTTTGGAACTGTTGATACATGGCTTATATGGAACCTTACAAAAGGAAAAGTTCATGTAACAGATTATACAAATGCGTCACGAACAATGCTTTTTAATATTAACACTTTTGAGTGGGACAATGATATTATAGAATATTTTGATATACCAAAATCACTTCTTCCAAAAGTTGAACCATCAAGCTACATATATGGATATACAGAAGTTTCGTTATTTGGGGAGGAGATACCAATATCGGGAGCTGGTGGCGACCAACAGTGCGCACTTTTTGGTCAAGGTTGTACACATAGTGGAGATGTTAAAAATACATACGGAACAGGTTGTTTTTTACTTATGAATACAGGGGATAGGCTTATCCATTCTTCTCATGGGCTTCTTACAACGATTAGTGCAGGAAGTACTAGAGATTATCACGAATATGCGCTTGAAGGAAGTGTGTTTGTGGGTGGTGCTGTCATACAGTGGATTAGAGATGAACTGCGTATGATACGAAGTGCCACACAGACACAAGATTATGCAAATAGAGTAAAAGATACGGCTGGAATGTATATTGTGCCGGCATTTTCTGGAATGGGTGCGCCTTATTGGAACCAGTATGCAAGGGGTATAACTGTTGGACTGACAAGAGGTACTAGCAAGGAACACTTTATAAGAGCATCTCTAGAGTCGATTGCATATCAGTCTTATGATGTTATTAATGCTATGCAGGAAGACGCACAGATTAAGCTTACAAGTCTTAAAGTTGATGGTGGAGCAAGTGCAAATGATTTTCTTATGCAGTTTCAAGCAGATATTATTAATGAAAAAGTGATAAGACCACAGTGTATAGAAACGACAGCATTAGGCGCAGCTTATCTTGCAGGGCTTGCAGTTGGATATTGGAAAGATACACAAGATATACAATCAAACTGGAAGCTTGGAACACAATTTCAACCTAACATGAAGGAAGAAGAAAGACAAAAAAGAATAAAAGGTTGGGAAAAGGCAGTTAAGTGCGCAATAATGTGGAGTGAATTAGAGTAATTAAAAATAAGCATATAGAGGAGAATAAGATTGCGATTTATTCATTTATCAGACCTTCATATTGGAAAAAGAGTAAATGATTTTTCAATGCTAGAAGACCAGAAATATGTATTTGAACAAGTTTTTGATATTATTAAAAAGGAAAATATAGACGGGGTAATTATAGCAGGTGATATTTATGATAAGGCAGTTGCATCAGCAGATGCAGTTGAAGTTTATGATAAGTTTATAACAACACTTGCAGATATAAACAAGCCGGTATTTATAATAAGTGGCAATCACGATAGCGCACAAAGAATATCATTTGCTTCTAAGATAATGAAAAATAATAATATTTATATTGCACCTGTTTTTAATGGAAAAATGGAAAAGGTGACATTAGAAGATGAATATGGATATATTGATGTGTATATGCTTCCATTTGTTAAGCCAGTAATAGTTAAAAAATGTTTTGATGTACAAAATTCACAAGATACACAAAATCATAATGCACAAGCTAGTGAACAACAAATAAATGTTAATAATTTAACAGACTCTAAAATGGAGAACTATACACAAGCAATTAAGGCTATAATTGATAATACTAATATTGATAAAAAAAGACGTAATATTATTATTGCTCATCAATTCGTTACAGGAGCTAAAGCTTGTGGTTCAGAAGAACTTATGGCAGGTGGGCTTGATAATGTAGATATAAGTGTTTTTGAAGCTTTTGACTATACAGCGCTAGGTCATATTCATAGGGCGCAAAAAGTGGGTAAGGATAATATAAGATATTGTGGGACATTGCTTAAGTATTCATTTTCTGAGATAAACCATAAAAAGAGTGTTACAATAGTTGATATAGGTAGAAAAGAAGATATCGGAAAGTGTGATATTGATATATCACTATTAACAGTTAAGCCATTACATGATATGCGTCATATAAAAGGCGAGTATAATACAATAACAGATAGGTCTAATTATATTAATACTGATTTATCAGATTATATGTATATAACACTTACTGACGAAGAAGATGTACCAGATGCTTTAGCGAAATTAAGGTCAATATACCCTAATATAATGAAGCTTGATTATGATAACACAAGAACTAGAAATGTATCTAATATAATGTGTGATATACAGACAAAAGAAAAAACGCCAGTTGAGATTATAAGTGATTTTTATGAGGTTCAAAATGGTCAGCCAATGATAGATGAACAAAAAGAATATATAAATCAGTTAATTAATGGTATATGGGAGAATAAGTATGAGACCAATTAAGCTTACAATGTCTGCATTTGGTGTGTTTTCAGAGCTTGTAACACTTGAACTTGACAAGCTTGGAGAAAATGGTCTGTATCTTATCACAGGAGATACGGGAGCTGGAAAGACAACAATATTTGATGGAATAATATATGCTTTGTATGGAGAAGCAAGTGGAAATATAAGAACAACGGATATGCTTAGAAGTAAGTATGCTAATGAAAGTACAAAAACATTTGTAGAACTTACATTTGCATTTAAAGAGCAGGAGTATGTAGTCAGTAGAAATCCTGAGTATTTAAGACCTAGTAAAAGGGGCGATAAATACATAAAAGAAACAGCAAAAGCACAGCTTATAATGCCTAATGGAGATATTATTACAGGAATTGTATCAGTAAATAATAAGATTATAGAAATAATAGGACTTAATAGAAATCAGTTTTCACAGATTGCGATGTTACCACAAGGAGAATTTTTAAAATTATTACTTGCAGGAACAAAAGAAAGAATAGAAATATTTAGAGAAATATTTGACACAAAGCCATATCTTGATATTCAAGACAAGGTAAAAAATGATGCTAATGCACTATATAGGCAGATATCGGATTATAAAAAAAGTATGGTTCAATATATAAATGATATATGTTGTGATAAAGACAGTAAGTATTTATATGCGCTTGAAAATATTAAAGAAGATACGGGACTTGGTACAGTTGCAGAAACGATAGAGTTAATATTAAATATTATTAAACAAGATAAGGATATGCAGTTAGCTTATGAAGAAAACATTTTACAACTTGATAAACAAATAGAAAGTATTAGTACAAAATTGGCATTGACATTACAGTATGAAAAAATAAAAACAGATTATGAAAATGCAATTTTTGAATATGATGATATTAAGAATTTATTTGAAGTTGCAAAACAAGAGTATCAGACAGAATGTGATAAACAAGTGCAGAGAGAGAAAATTGCAGTAGCTATTGAGAAAAAGAAAAGTGAACTTGTAAAGTATAAAAGACTTGAAGAAATTCAAAATAATCTTATAGTAAAGCAAAAAGATATTAATACTTTAAATAAAGAATTGCAAATTACTCAAAAAAAGCTTGATAAGCTTAAACAACAGGAAAAAGAGTATAAGTTAGCTTTAAATGAGCTTAGTAGTTGTGAAGTTAATTATGAAAAGATTACTAGAACAATTGATAATATTTTAAAGAAAAAAGAAAGTATAGAGTATCTTAGAAAAATAGCAAAAAATCAATGTGAAATATATGACAAAGCGAAGCGAGCTAAAGAAGAATATATTTTTGCGCATGAAGATTATAAAAAGGCTCAAAGTGAATATATGGATATGGAGGAGGCATTTTTAAATGAGCAGGCAGGAATTATAGCAAAAACGCTTGTTATTGGAAAGCCTTGTCCTGTGTGTGGTTCTATAGAACACCCCCACCCTGCTATAGTTAATGATATTGCACCTACGGAGAGTGAATTAAAGAAATTAAAAAAAGAAGTGGAAAATAAATCGAAAATATATTCTGAACTGAGTTCACAATCTGGACAGTTAAATGGTCAAGTGGAAAATATTTCTAATATGTTTAAACAAGCAGTAGATAATTTTAATACACAATGGAATGAAAATATTAGAGTAGATTATCCTATTAGTAGTGATTTGGAAAGTATAGATATAGGAAATATTTATAAAACCAATGATACATATATGACGATTGATAAATTACTTGATATAACAAATAAAGAGCTGAGTGCTACTAAATTAAAAAAGGATAGTATTAGTTGTGATGTAGACAGATATCATAAATTACTTAAAGTTGTTCCGGAATGTGAATTACAGATTGAGAATTATACTTTAAAAATAAATGATTATAATAATAATATTGCAATATCAACAGTTGAGTATAAAGAACTTAATAATCAATTTATAGATTTAAAACAAGAGTTAGAGTGTGATAATCTTAAAGAAGCAGAAAGAATAATTACTGATATGCAGTTAAAAAAAGATAAGTTAGATAAGGCTTATATTGCTTCAAGGGAAAAATATGATGAGTGTGCAATAAAATTAGAAACATTAAAAACAAGATTAAATGATTTGAAAACACAGCTTGAAAATAATCAAGGATTACAAGCTAATACATCAAGCTTGAATACTCAACTTAATAACATTAAGACAGATAGGGCCAATATAAGAAATCAAAAAAATGAAGTTGATATAAGAATTTCAAATAATAAAAAAATATTAGGTTATATTAAAAGTATTAATGAAAAGGTAAAAGTTAAAGAGGACAATTACAGATGGCTTAGGTCATTGTCAGATACAGTTAATGGCTCATTGTCTGGAAAGAGTCGTATTAAATTAGAAACGTATGTACAGATGGCATTTTTTGACAGGATAATAATGAGAGCCAATACAAGGTTCATGCTTCTTACAAACGGTCAGTTTGAGCTTAAAAGAAGTGAAAGTAAAGATAATTATAAAAATCAAACAGGCTTAGAATTAGATATAATAGACCATTATAATGCGACTGTAAGAAGTGTAAAGTCATTATCTGGTGGAGAAGCTTTTGAAGCCTCGTTGTCAATGGCGCTTGGAATGTCTGATGAGATACAATCAAGGTCAGGTGGAATACAAATAGATACTATGTTTATAGATGAGGGTTTTGGTTCACTCGATGATGAGTCACTATCACAGGCTGTAAAGGTGTTATATAGCCTATCTGCTTCAAATAGACTTATTGGTATAATTTCTCATGTTAGTATGTTAAAGGATAAGATAGATAAACAAATAATAGTTATAAAACAAAAAAATGGAGAAAGTAAAGCCCAAATAGTCGTATAATATTATATAATTAGAACTATTAAGTAAATACTTTACTTCTATTGCGTAAAGTAGTAAGTAATGGTATGATTAAATAACAAAGTAAATTGCAAATATTCACTTAATGTTACAAAATTTATGAAAATTTTATCGGTTTTTGTTTGCTATTGAAAGCTTTTTATAGTAAAATCAAAATAAAATGAACGGAGGTCAATTTTATGAAGAAATTTTTAAGCAAGATATGTAAAAAAGACGATGTTAGTAAATGTGGAATTTTTAAGATAGTTGCAGTTGCAGGAACAATTGTAGCTGTTATTATTGGTCTTGTAGTTTTAGTATGCAAGAAGTTCTCATCAAAGAATGATGAAACAGATGAGTTTGACGACTTTGACGATGATTTAGACGATGAATTTGATGACGATTTTGACTTTGAAGAAGAAGATAGTAAAGAAGCTGATAGTTCAGAAGAAACTCAAGAAAATGAAGACAAAGAAGATGATACATCAGATGATAATATATATATCAAAGATGTAGAAGCTGAAGCTGAAGAAAGCAAAGAAGAAAAGTAATAATTTAATATTATAAAAAAAGGACTTTTATTACATTTTTTAGTGTAATGGGGGTCTTTTTTTGTCTAAAAATGCGATTTAAAATAGAACAATTACTTATTGATAATGCACATTAAAAATATAAAATAAAAAAATAAAATATTAAAAATGCACAAAAATGTTGACAATTAAAAAGACAAGTGCTACTATACATATAGAGGTTTTGATACGAGCCTTATACTATTGTTAAATCATTTATAAGAATGATTAATAGTTAAAGTCTTATAGAAAATCATTAGTCTTATATACATTTAAGTATATTTGGAAGTGGTTGTATATAAGAATCCAACGAGCTTTACCCGTTGGAGTGTTAGTTATTGTGTTTCGTGTTTATATTTATGACAATAATTGTTTAAGTATTTTAGTTGTGTTTAATACTTTTGTTAGTGTAACGGTGAGATTATTGGTATTTATATAAATAAGAAATTGTTATCAGATGACTGTTTTCTATACAATAATCGGTGTTGTGTTAGAAGATAGGTCATGGGTGTTGTAGTAAGGAGATGACGTATCAACTAGTGAGTATTAAGAGAGAATTAATTTTAAAAACTTAATATTTTCAGTAATTATTAGTATTTTGTATTATTATTGAGGCGTTGTTAATAATATTATTAAAAATATTGATATTTGCTGTAATTACACATAACCCGAAATTAGAAGATATTTAATTAAGATATCTTTTACTTTCGGGTTTTTACTTTATTATCTAATAGTTTTATGAAAGGCGGAGATTTCCATGATTATTCTTCAGGGTAAAAGTGTATATAATGATGTGTGTATAGGTAGAATTTCATTTTTCAAAAGAAAAGAAAGTGTTATTAAAAGATTAAAAATACAAGATACTGAAGCTGAAATCGAAAGATTTCATAATGCAAAACAAAAAGGTATAAATCAATTAAAGAGTTTGCATGAAAAGATGATTAAAACAGTAGGAGAAGCTGATGCAGCTATTTTTGAAATACATCAAATGATGTTAGACGACCTTGATTACTGTGATTCTATTGAAAATATTATTAGGTCACAAGAGGTTAATGCTGAATATGCAGTTGGAGTTACTGCTGATAATTTTTCAGAGATGTTTCTTGCTATGGACGATGAGTATATGAGAGGGCGTGCGGCAGATGTAAAAGATGTATCTGAAAGACTTGTCAGAATATTAAGTGGCAATGATGACAATGATAATATGTCTGATAGTAATGAGAAGTTTATTATTGCGTCAGATGATTTAGCACCATCGGAAACTGTTCAATTAGATAAATCAAGAGTATTAGGTTTTATACTTAAAGATGGTTCAACAAGTTCACATACTGCGATACTTGCAAGGAGTATGGGAATACCAGCAATTATAGGCATTGGAAAAGATTTGTTAGAAGAATATGACAAGGCAGAATGTATAGTTGATGGTTTTACAGGAACGGTTTATATTGAACCTGATGAAGAAACAATGGCAACAATGAAAAATAAGCAAAAAGAAGCTGATAGACAAAAACAGTTGTTACAAGAGTTAAAAGGAAAAGAAAATATTACACTTGATGGTACTAAGATTAATATATATGCCAACATAGGAAGTCCTGCAGATGTTGCTAAGGTGCTTTCTAATGATGCAGGAGGAATTGGGCTTTTTAGAAGTGAGTTCCTTTATCTTGAAAATAGCGATTTTCCAACAGAAGAACAGCAATTTATAGCATATAAACAAGTCGCAGAAAATATGGCAGGCAAGAAAGTAATTATAAGAACATTAGATATTGGAGCAGACAAGCAAGCGGATTACTTTAATCTTAAGCATGAAGATAATCCAGCACTTGGTTATAGAGCAATAAGAATATGCCTTACACAACCAGAGATATTTAAGACACAGTTAAGAGCATTATATAGAGCTGCTGTATTTGGTAATATTTCTATAATGTACCCTATGATAACTTCGGTTGAAGAGGTAAGAAAAATAAAGGATATTGTAAGTGAAGTAAAGGCTGAATTAAAGGAACAAGGTATCCCTTATAAAGAAGATGTTGAGACAGGAATAATGATTGAAACTCCTGCGGCGGCATTAATAAGTGACGAGCTTGCAAAAGAAGTTGATTTCTTTAGTATAGGAACAAATGATTTGACACAGTATACACTTGCTATTGACCGTCAAAATAGACTTTTAGAGCCATTTTGCAATACACACCATAAAGCCATCTTAAAGCTTATTAAAATGGCTGCTGACAATGCTCATAAAGAAGGTAAATGGATTGGAATATGTGGCGAATTAGGTGCAGATACTACACTTACAGAAGAATTTTTAAAGATGGGAATAGATGAGTTAAGTGTATCTGCTAATATGGTATTAAAGGTAAGAGATAAAGTTAGAAGTATTAAGCTTAAATAGACTTAAGTTTATTGCATATAGTAATAATTGTTATGATATTTAGCAAAGCAATTATAAAAAAAATATAAACTTAAATAAGTAAAGCCTGTATAGAAATAAAGTCCTATTAATATGGAGTTTATTTTTTATACAGGCTTTTAATTTGTTGACCAATAGTCATTTTTTATAGAGATTATCAATGATACAGCAACATGCACAAAAGTACTAGATATAAATGTAATGAAAGATACACTATTATAATAAGAAGAAACACGATGTTAATATTTGACAAAATTTACAAATATAGTTGTGAAAAATTAGTCAAAATAAGGAAAATCAAGTACGGAAAATAGAAACCATAAAAGCTTGCTTTTTAAAAAATGTGGTGCGATAATAGCTACGATATCAATGGCAGAGAGTGTACTTTATAATAAGAAGCTTTAGGTTATAAAGTCATTGCATTAAAGTTACATAAGGTGTGTACATGTAACCGTTGCATAAGAGTGCCTGATATGATAAGTAATTGAAGGAAAGGAAGTGAGTATTACGGAAGAATTGGTAAACTCATTGCTTGAGGAACTCAATTGCGAAACAGTTTTCACAATTCCGTTGTTCGGAGGCATAGAGATATCAGAAGCAGTAGTAGTAACGTGGATAATTATGGCTGTATTGGTTTTATTATCTGTATGTCTGGTTAGAAATCTAAAAGTTGAAAATCCGGGTAAGAAGCAACTGTTACTAGAAACAGGTGTAAGTTTCTTATATGATTTCTTTGAAGAAACTATGGGAGAAAAAGGAAGAAGATATATCCCATATCTTTCAACAGTAGTAATCTATATTGGAATTTCCAATATAATTGGATTGTTCGGCTTTAAACCGCCAACGAAAGCGCTTAATGTCACAGCCGCATTGGCTATAATGAGTATTGTTCTTATTGAATACTCAGGTATTCATGCTAAAGGCGTGAAAAAGTGGGTGAAGAGTTTTGCAGAGCCAGTGGCAATAGTAGCACCTATTAATGTTCTTGAATTGTTTATCAGACCTTTATCATTATGTATGCGACTTTTTGGTAATGTTTTAGGTGCTTTTGTAGTAATGGAACTGATAAAGCTGGTTGTACCATTAGTTGTACCAGTTGCATTCAGTTGTTACTTTGATATTTTTGATGGATTTATTCAAGCTTATGTATTTGTATTTTTAACATCACTGTTTATAAAAGAAGCAGTAGAATAATTATTATTTAGTTAGTTTATTAAAGTTATTAAATTTAATTGAAAAAAGGAGATTAAGATTATGACAACACTTATAGCTATTGGAGCAGGTATCGCAGTATTAACAGGTATTGGAGCAGGTATTGGTATTGGTGGAGCAACAGGCAAGGCAGTAGATGCTATTGCAAGACAGCCAGAAGCAGAAGGAAAGATTAGTAAGGCACTTTTACTTGGTGCAGCCTTAGCAGAAGCAACAGCTATTTATGGTTTCGTTATCGCATTATTAATAATTCTTTTATTAAAATAATTAGTGAATTAAAGAAAGGCAGGCGTAAAAGATGCTTAGATTAGATATAAATCTTGTCTTTACTATTATAAATCTGCTTATTTTATTCCTATTATTGAAGAAATTTCTTTTTGGTCCTGTAGTAAGTGTTATGGAACAAAGAAAGGCACTTATTGAAGAGCAACTTTCAAATGCGGCAAAAGCAGAAGCAAGTGCTAACAAGCTTAAAGATGATTATGAAGAAACATTTAAAAATGCCGATGCACAAGTAGCAGACATTATCTCTGATGCAAAGAAAAATGCTAAAGTAGAATATGATAAAATTGTGGCAGACGCTCATACACAGGCTGGCAAGATAGTAGAAAATGCAGAAAAGAATATGGAAGTTCAAAAAGAAAAAGCGCTTAGAGATATGGAAAGTCAGATTGCAGACCTTGCGATGAGTGCGGCAACTAAGGTAATTAATGACAAATCAAGTGAACTTGATAATGCCAGATTATATGATGAATTTTTAGGTAAAGCAGGTGATGCCAATGACACAGACATCAATTAATTATGCTACAGTTTTATATGAACTTGAAATTCCAACACAAGTAATTAATGAAACGAAGGAAATTTTTTGTAAGACTGATGAACTGTACAAAAGTCTTATAAGTCCAGTAGTTTCAAAAGATAGTAAGGATAGTATTATTGAAAAGGTATTTCCTAAGGAAATGCACAATTTTTTAAAGGTTTTGTGTCATTATAACAGTATGAATTATATTTATGAAATTTTTGATGAATACAAAGCCATAGTATATGAAAAGAATGGTATTTTACCTGCTACACTTGAATATGTAGAACAACCTGATGACAGACAAAAAAAAGGTATTGAAAATTATCTTTGTAAAAAGTTTGGAAAAGATAAGGTTGAGTTAGAATGTGTACATAGACCAGAACTTATTGGCGGTTTTGTAATAAAAGCCGGCGGATTTGTGATTGACAGAAGTGTACTAGGTAAAATACAACAGTTACAGCTAAAACTAGTAAAGAGGTGATATTTTGAGTTCTATTAGTTCAGAAGAAATAATATCTATTTTAAAAAGTGAAATAGAAAACTTTGATTATGATACATCTGATAAAGAAACTGGAACAGTCATCTGGGTTGGTGATGGTATTGCAACTGTATATGGCATTGACCATGCGATGTACGGAGAAATAGTAGTATTTGATACTGGCGTTAAGGGTATGGTTCAGGATATCAGAAAAACAGAAATAGGTTGTATTCTTTTTGGTAAGGATACAGGAATAAGAGAAGGTTCTAAGGTAGTTAGAACTGGTAAAAAAGCAGGTATTCCTGTTGGTGATGCGTTTGTAGGGCGTATTATTGACGCACTTGGTGCTCCAATTGATGGCAAAGGTGAGATTGAAAGTACAGATTATAGACCAATAGAACAGGAAGCACCAGGTATTGTTGATAGAAAGTCAGTAGATGAACCACTTCAGACAGGTATCCTTGCAATTGATTCTATGTTCCCAATTGGTAAAGGACAAAGAGAGTTAATTATAGGTGATAGACAGACTGGTAAGACATCTATTGCGATTGATGCAATGCTTAATCAAAAGGGAAAAGATGTTATATGTATCTATGTTGCAATAGGTCAGAAAGCTTCAACAGTTGCAAAAATCGTTAATACATTAACAAAAAATGACGCTATGGATTATTCAATAATTGTGTCAGCTACAGCAAGTGACCCAGCGCCATTACAATATATTGCACCTTATTCAGCTACAGCATTAGCAGAGTATTTTATGCACAAAGGACAAGATGTTCTTATTGTATACGATGATCTGTCAAAACATGCTGTTGCATACAGAGCATTGTCATTACTTCTTGAGCGTTCTCCTGGACGTGAAGCTTATCCTGGTGATGTATTCTATCTTCATTCAAGACTTCTTGAACGTTCAAGTAAGTTAAATGATGAACTTGGTGGAGGTTCTATTACAGCGCTTCCTATTATTGAAACACAGGCTGGTGATGTATCAGCATATATCCCAACTAATGTTATATCAATTACAGATGGTCAGATATTCCTTGAAAGTGATTTGTTCTTCTCAGGTATGCGACCAGCTGTAAATGTTGGTCTTTCTGTATCCAGAGTTGGTGGTGCAGCTCAGACAAAGGCTATGAAAAAAGCATCAGGAAGCATAAGAATTGACCTTGCACAGTTCAGAGAAATGGAAGTGTTTACGCAGTTTAGTTCAGACCTTGATGCTACAACAAAAGCACAGCTTCAATATGGTAATTCTCTTATGGAATTATTAAAACAGCCACTTTGCAGACCATTAAGTATGGCTGAACAGGTTGTTACACTTTGTACAGCAACTAATAAGCTTATGGTTGATATAGATAAGTCAAAGATTAAAAAGTTCCAGATGGATATGCTTGAACATTTTAATACAATGCACAAAGATGTTATGGAAAAGATTGATAAAGAGAAGGTTCTTACAGATGAATTAAAGAGCCAAATTCTTGATATAGCAAATACATTTAAAAAGACATTTCAGTAAGATAAGGAGGTAGAAGCATGGCAAATGCCAGAGAAATCCAGAGCAGAATGAAAAGTATCAAAGATACTATGAAAATTACAAATGCTATGTACATGATTTCATCCTCTAAACTAAAAAAAGCTAAGAAAAATCTTGCTGATACAGAGCCTTACTTTTATGCAATGCAGGGCGAAATTAGCAGAATTTTAAGACATGTTCCTGAGATGGAAAATAAATATTTTGATGTAAGAACAAACATAAAGCCAGAAGATAAGAGAATTGGTTATATAGTTGTTACAGCAGATAAAGGTCTTGCAGGTTCTTATAATCACAATATTTTTAAAGAAGTTGAGGAATGTTTGCAACAAAATCCAAATACTAAGTTATTTGTAGTTGGTGAAATGGGACGACAGTATTTTAAGAAGAAGGGACTTAAAGTTTCTCATCAATTTCATTATACTGCCCAAAATCCAACAGTCGGACGTGCTAGAAATATTGCAGAACTAGTTATTAATCAATTCCTTGAACATAAAGTTGATGAAGTTATAATGATTTATACAAGAATGGTAAATAGTATGCAGGTAGAGTCAGAAAGAGTTAAATTACTGCCTTTAGTTAAACAAGAGTTTAATACAGTTAAGATACCAACAGGTGTAAGACAAGAAGCTCTTATCTTATCTCCATCAGCGGAAGATGTAATTAATAACATTATTCCAAATTATATTCAAGGTTTCATTTATGGTGCATTAGTTGAGTCATTTTCTAGTGAACAAAATCTTAGAATGATGGCAATGCAGGCAGCTACAAACAGCGCTCAGGCTATGTTACATGATTTGTCTATTCAGTATAACAGAGTAAGACAAGCAGCCATTACGCAAGAGATAACAGAAGTAGTAGCTGGTGCAAAAGCGCAGAAGAAAAAGAAGAAAAAATAGTGGAGAGGAGGATAATTGTATTATGAACAAAGGTAAAATCGTACAGGTCATGGGACCAGTAATTGATGTAGAATTTGAAAATAACGATTTGCCATATATAAAAGACGCATTGGAAGTGGATAACAATGGTAAGAAATGTGTAATGGAAGTTGCACAGCATATTGGTAATAATACAGTAAGATGTATAATGCTTGCATCTAGTGAAGGTCTTCACAGAGATATGGAAGTAATAGCTACTGGTGCTGGAATACAAGTGCCAGTTGGTGATAAAACACTTGGAAGATTATTTAATGTTTTAGGTGAAACAATAGATGGAGGTGCTTCTCTTGACAATGAAAAGCACTGGGTTATTCACAGAGACCCACCAACATTTGAAGACCAAAGTCCAGTAGTAGAAGTACTTGAAACAGGTATTAAGGTAATTGACTTACTTGCTCCTTATGCAAAGGGTGGTAAGATTGGTCTTTTTGGTGGTGCTGGTGTAGGTAAGACAGTCCTTATTCAGGAATTAATAAGAAATATTGCTACAGAGCATGGTGGCTATTCAATATTTACAGGTGTTGGAGAGCGTTCAAGAGAAGGTAATGACCTTTGGTCAGAAATGAAAGCATCAGGAGTTCTTGAAAAGACTGCCCTAGTATTTGGTCAGATGAATGAACCACCTGGAGCAAGAATGAGAGTTGCAGAAACTGGTCTTACAATGGCAGAGTACTTTAGAGATGAACAACATCAGAATGTATTGTTATTTATAGATAACATTTTCCGTTTTGTTCAAGCTGGTTCAGAAGTTTCAGCTTTACTTGGTCGTATGCCATCAGCCGTAGGTTATCAGCCTACACTTGCAACAGATGTTGGTGAGTTACAAGAGCGAATTGCATCTACAAAGAATGGTTCAGTTACATCTGTACAGGCTGTATATGTACCTGCTGATGACTTAACTGACCCAGCTCCTGCTACAACTTTCGCTCACCTTGATGCAACAACAGTTCTTTCAAGAAAGATTGTAGAACAAGGTATTTATCCGGCAGTAGACCCACTTGAGTCTAACTCAAGAATACTTGAAGCTGATGTAGTTGGTGAAGAACACTACGAAACTGCTAGAAAAGTTCAAGAGTTATTACAAAAATACAAGGAATTACAAGATATCATTGCAATTCTTGGTATGGAAGAACTTTCAGATGAAGATAAACTTACTGTTTTTAGAGCAAGAAAAATTCAAAAGTTCTTATCACAACCTTTCTTCGTTGCAGAAAACTTCACAGGTGTTCCTGGTAAATATGTTCCATTAAAGGAAACTGTAAGAGGTTTTAAGATGATTGTTGATGGAGAAATGGACGAATACCCTGAATGGGCATTCTTTAATGTAGGTACAATTGATGATGTTATAGAAAAAGCCAAAAATTCTGATGAAGCTAACTAGGAGGGGTGTGTATGAGTTCATTCAGCCTTAAGATTATAGCTAGTGATAAGGTATTTTTTGATGGTAGAGCAGAAGCTATTACAATTCCAGCAATGGACGGTCAAAAGCAAATTCTTTCTCATCATGAAAATATGGTTATTGCTGTAGATGTTGGTGAATTAAAATTTAGAACAGAAGATGGTGAAGTACATCAAGTTGTTGTTGGTAAAGGATTTGCTGAAACTATGAACAACCGAGTTATAGTACTTACTGATACTGCTGAAAAGCCCGAAGATATTGATAAAAAAAGAGCTCAGGAAGCACTTGATAGAGCAATGGAGAGAATGCGTCAAAAGCAAAGTATTCAAGAATATCATCATTCACAAGCTGCTATGGCAAGAGCTATGACAAGACTTAAACTTTCAAGTAAATATCTTAATTAAATTTTAAGCCTATAGATTTCTATTGAAATCTATGGGCTTATTTATATTTAGGTATTGGGGATATCAGTAATATATAAACAAACACACACCAGTAAAAGTACAATAGGATATATTTGTATGTCATAATCGAACAAGTATGTTCGCTTCTGTCACACAAATATAGTCTACTGTTCTTTTAATGGTGCATTTATTGTTTATATATATATCTTACGGAAGGTTATTGTTATTAAAATGTACTTGCTGTTTTGGGGGAATTAAATTAAAATAAAATAAATATATGTTTTATGTACTTAACTATTGGGAAGAAGGGAGATTGATTATGGATATTGAAAATGGTGTGAGTAAAGAAGAAGTACCAGATTATAAGCTATTGATAGATACGGCAGCTCTTGCGGGTATGATTATGCTTGAAAATGGTGCTGAGATATATAGAGTTGAGGAGACTATTAATTATATATTAAAAACATCAGGACTTAAAACAATTCAGTCGTTTGTGTTATCAACAGGGTTTATGATATCTCTTGATGACCCTAAAATAGACGCATTAAATGTTGTTCGTCGTGTAAATAAAAAGGGTGTTAATCTTAATGTTATTGCGCTTGTTAATGATATATCAAGAAAGTTTTATAAGGGGGAGATTACATTAAAGCAGGCATTTTCACAACTAAAACACATTGAAACAAGACAGTATCCATGGTGGCTTAATAATATTTGTACAATTGGAGTTATGGTGTTTTTTACGGGAATGTTTGGTGGAAATTGGGCTGATATGGGAGCTAATCTTATTGTAGGTCTTGTTCTTACTATATGGATTGATATTGGTAAAAAGATTGAACTTAATTCGCTTATAAAGGATATGCTTGCATCAATCGTACTTTCTGCTACAGCTTCTATACTTACTAAAATATATCCAGTGTTACACCTTAATCTTGTTATAATTGGTGCAATCATGGTGCTTGTTCCGGGGGCAGCTATTACAAATGCCATAAGAGATACACTTCATGGTGATTATGCGTCAGGTAATGCGAATATATTAGAGGCGTTTGCAGAGGCGGCTATGATTGCACTTGGAGTATATGTTGGACTTATAGTTACAGGAGCGACAATGTATTAAGTTGTTATAGAATGAGGTGGAGTATGATATTACAGTGTTTTTTTGCTTTTTTTGCAATCCTTACTTTTTCCGTTGTAAATGAAGCACCTAAAAAGTGTCTTTTTGTAAATGGACTGCTTGGAATGGCAGGGTGGGCAGTATATCTTTATTCAATGGAATATACTACAATTATGTTTTCTACGTTTTTATCAGGACTTACTATGGCGATAGCTTCACATATACTTGCAAGGGTGTTAAAATCTCCCGTTACTACAATACTTATTCCTGCGATTTTAACAATTGTTCCCGGTGCTGGAATGTATGAAACTGTTTACTGCCTTTTTATATCAGATACACAACAGGCCATATCTAATCTTGTGTCAACAATAGGTGCGGCAGGAGCAATTGCTATATCAATATTTTTTGTAGATGCGTTTGTTATTGTTATGAAAAATGCAAAGATTAAACGTGGTAAAAAAGATAAAATATAATATTATATATTTAAGGAATATATAATAAAAATATTACATATTCATATTATGCTTTTTATTTATAAAACAGTCGTCAAATTTTGTGTTTACACTAGACTTTGGCGACTGTTATTAAACTATAAGCAAATTATAGAGGGTATTTTCGCATAGTTTTAGTAAAAATTTATTTTTTATATAAAATTTTATTTTTTATAATAAAGTTTATATGATATAATGATTTTGTCAGTCTTTAAAGCTTATTTTTTCTAAATCAGATATAAAATATCAAATTGTATAAAAATTAAAACAAATAGTGTTAAATTATATTAGATAATTTGAAATTTAAAGATTATGAAAATGAGAAAGATTAAAATAAAAAGGGAGGATATAATATGAATAATACATATGTAAAAACATTTATTGATTATGTAATGCTTGCCATAGGTGCTATTATTGCGGCGTTTGCAATTGAAGAATTTCTAGTACCTAACACTATTCTTGATGGTGGAGTAATAGGTATTGGTATTATGATAAAAAATCTTACAGGAATTTCACTTAGTATACTTACAATAGTTCTTAATGTTCCATTTTTATTAATAGGAATGAGAAAATTGGGAAAAATGTTTGTTGTAAAGTCAGCATTTTCAATGGCAGTATTTTCAGTATTTGTAGAAATATTTGCACCACTTGCAAATGCAACTTCTGAAACACTTCTTGCAGTATCTTTTGGTGGTGTTATATTAGGTATTGGAGTAGGGCTTGTTATTAGATTTGGTGGGTGTCTTGATGGAACAGAAACAGTTGCTATACTGCTTAATAAGAAGTTTAAGATACCTGTAGGTCAGACAGTACTTATTTTCAATATAGTAATATATGCAGTTGCAGGTGTATTGTTTGGCTTTGATAGGGCTATGTACAGTCTTTTAACATACTTTATTACTTCAAAGGTATTAGATATTGTGGAAACTGGAATGGACCAGGCTAAAGCCGCTATGATAATTACAGACGAAGCTGATGTTATAGCTGAAAAGATTTATCAGACTCTTGGAAGAACAGTTACAATTATGCACGGTGAAGGTATGGTAAGTGGTAAAAAGACAGTGCTTTACTGTGTTCTTACAAGATTTGAGATAAGAGAGTTAAAAAATATTATTAATTCTGTGGATACATCAGCATTTGTTACGGTAAGTGATGTATCAGAAATTATTGGTAATCATATAAAAAGAACGGAAAAAAATATAACAGCATAAATCAAGTAAATATTACTTTTTTTTATATTATAATTAATATTTATTTAGCTATGTATTTGATTTAAACCAATAAGGCTTTTCATATTTGTAGACATTAATTGGTAAATATGTTATATTTTGGTTACTGTTTGATAAGGCATAAACACTTGTTGTTTAGTTGTGTAAGAATAGCATTTAGATTTGAGCAGTTAATTTTTTAAACTAAACAAGGTAAATTGTTGTTAATAGTGATTTATTTTGTAAGCTGTATAATATACAGCAAATATAGAAAGGTACGGTTAGTATTATGAGTGAAACAACACAAGTTATGGGCAGGGTACATTCGATAGAAAGTTTTGGTTCTGTTGATGGACCTGGATTAAGATATATTATTTTTCTTCAAGGGTGTCACATGAGATGTAAGTATTGTCACAATCCTGAAACATGGTCAATGGAGGGTGGAAGTCTTCAAACACCACAGGAAGCATTTGACAAGGCATATAGATATCGTTCATATTGGAAGGATAAAGGCGGAATTACAGTAAGTGGTGGAGAAGCTCTTTTACAGATTGATTTTGTTATAGAACTTTTTAAGATTGCACATTCAAAGGGCGTTAATACAACACTTGATACATCTGGTAATCCATTTACATTAGAAGAACCATTTATAAGTAAGTTTAATGAACTTATGAAGTATACAGACCTTTATATGCTTGATATTAAGCAGATTAATGAAGATAAGCATAAAGACCTTACAGGTTGGAGTAATTCTAATATTTTACAGATGGCTAAGTATTTATCTGACAATGGAAAGGATATGTGGATTAGAAATGTATTAGTTCCGGGATTTACAGATGATGAAGAAGATTTATTACAGCTTAGGGATTTTGTAAGAAGTTTAAAGACTGTAAAGCGTTTTGAAGTTCTTCCATATCATACATTGGGTGTATTTAAGTGGGAAAACTTAGGTATTAAGTATTCTCTTGAGGGTGTTAAGCCACCTACAAAAGAAATGATAGAAAGAGCTAATAATATTCTTGAAACGGCTTCATATACGGGGTATCTTGATTAGTTAATTTTGTTATATTTAGGTATTGAGAGATATCAGTAGGATATATATATACACACACCAGAAAAAGAACAGTCATCTATATTTGTATGCACTCATCGAACAAGTATGTTCGCTTGTGCCATACAAATATAGGTGGCTGTTCTTTTTAATGGTGCATTTAATATATATACTACTGATATCTTGCGGTAGGTTGTGATAATGGACAATGAAAAATGAGAAAGCTTGGAATGGTGAATTTAGTAGATATTTTATGTTGGGTTATTGTAATAATGTGAAATTAGAAAACTTTGGGTGTAAATTGGTTGACATATACTTTATTACACGATAGTATAGTAATGAAAACTACATGATGTGAAATGATATTAATAATTATTTATATATAAGTTGAAGGTATTAGAAACATCAGAAAGGCAAGGAATAAGATTATGAAATGGGCAGTGGTTGTAGACTCCTCAAGTGATATGGCTTGTTTTAAGGAGCAGATTAATGAACAGGTTGATGGCAAGATAATATTTGACACAGTGTCTTTAAAGTTAGAGGCAGGAGAGCGTGAGTTTATAGACGATGAAAATCTTGATACAAGGGAAATGATGGATTACTTAAAGGAGTATCAGGGTAAGACAGGAAGCGCGTCTCCTAGTCCACAGGATTGGTATGATATATTTGAACAGGCTGATATGTGCATTGCAATTACAATAACTGGGGCTATGTCGGGAAGTTATAGAAGTGCTTGTGCGGCTAAAGATATGATAGCAGAAGATTACCCTGATAAGAAAATATATATAATGGACTCTATGTCAACAGGACCAGAAATGGTACTTCTTGCTAGAAAAGCGATATCCTTTGCATTAGATGACATAAGTTTTGATGAAATGGTTAAGATGATGAACAGATATAAAGAAAGAACACATCTTTACTTTGTACTTGAAAATATGGACAATCTTATTAAGAATGGCAGAGTTACTAAGTTAGAAGCCGGAGTTGCTTCAATTCTTGGCATTAAAATTATGGGTAAAGCAAGTAGTGAGGGTACTCTTGAGATTGTTAAAAAATCTAGGGGTAAAACTAAAGTATATGATAAGCTTATAGAAGAAATGTTAGATTATGGATATATTGGTGGAAATGTTGTAATTAGTCATTGTTATAATGAAGCAATGGCAGGTTATATTAAGCTTAAGATTATTGAAAAATATCCAGAAAGTAATGTCACTATTATTAATACAGGTGGACTTTGTAGTTTCTATGCCGAAGAAAGAGGTGTACTTATTGGATATGAGAGAATAGAAAGACATTAATATATAATTATGTATTATAAAAAGAGTCTACAAGATATAGATAATTTTTAATTCTATGTCTTGTAGACTCTTTTAAATTTTAGTTATTTGTTATTAGTAAGAAAATCTTTGATAGCTTTAAAGCTTTCTTTGCTTATAACATGTTCCATACGACAAGCGTCTTCGTTAGCAATTTCCTTGTCAACGCCTAAAGAGCAAAGCCATGATGATAAAAGCTCGTGGCGTTCGTATATCATTTCGGCAATTTCTTTACCTGATTCTGTAAGGTATATATAGCCTTCTTTTGTTACTGTTATGTGATGTGCTTCTCTTAAATGCTTCATTGCAATGCTGACACTTGATTTTTTAAAGTTAAGTTCATTAGCTACGTCAACGGAACGTACAACTGGAAGCTTTGAGCTTAATACAAGTATAGTTTCTAAGTAATTTTCTGATGATTCGTGTATAGCCATATTAATACTCCTGTTATAAATAATACAAAATAAAAAAGTTTACATTACTGTTAATAAACGGTCTGAAAAAGATATAAACCGTAATATTTTACAGCTATAAAAATATATTTTGTTGACCGATTTATATTAAAGGTATTATAACATAAAAACAAATTTTAATCAAATAAACTTTGTAAATTTGGTTATATAGTGGTAAAATATGTATTATAATTTAGATTATTAACAAGTTATTTATATTTAGTATATAGCTATATAGTTGTTAAAAAATTTATTTTTAAATATATTTAGAAATGAGGAATTTATGACACTTCAACAATTGCATTATGTTGTAGAAGTTGCCGACTGTAAGTCAATGAATAAGGCGGCTGAGAAGTTATTTATAACACAACCTACACTGTCAAGCACTATAAAAGACCTTGAAAAAGAGATTAATATTAATATTTTTATTCGTTCTAATAGAGGAATAATATTAACTAGCGAGGGTGAAGAGTTTTTAGGATATGCAAGACAGATGCTACAACACTACAGGCTTATACAAGATAGATACGTTAATAATACTACATCAAAAAAGAAATTTAGTGTATCAATGCAGCATTATACATTTGCTGTAGAGGCTTTTATTAACATAGTTAATAGGTATGGCATGGATAAATATGAGTTTGCAATCCACGAAACAAAGACAGGTGATGTAATTGACAATGTTAAAAATCTAAAAAGTGAGATAGGTGTTATTTATGTTAATGAGTTTAATCAAAAAATAATATTTAAGATATTAAAAGAAAATGGTCTTGAATTTAATAAGCTTTTTGATTGTAAGATTTATGTGTATATGAGTAAGTCTAATCCTCTTTCATTAAAAAAATGTATTGATATGAAGGATTTACAAGATTATCCATGCTTGTCTTTTGAACAGGGAGATAATAATTCCTTTTATTATGCTGAAGAAGTGCTTAGTACTTATGAGTATAAAAAGGTTATAAAAGCTAATGATAGAGCTACACTTCTTAATTTAATGGTAGGAATGAATGGTTTTACATTATGTTCAGGAATAATATGTGAGGAGCTTAATGGAAGTGATTATATAGCAATTCCATTAAATACAAACGAAAGTATGACAATAGGTTATATAAAGCAAAAAAATATTTCACTTAGTATTCTTGGTAATGCGTATATAGAAGAATTAAAAAAATACAAAAAAAAAGTATTATAAATTAATGGAGGTAACATTATGGGAAAATGGTATGACGAGGCAGTATTTTATCACATCTATCCATTAGGAATGACAGGTGCGCCAAAGGTAAATGATAAGGAAGAAGTAGTTCATAGATTTGAACAGATTAACAATTGGATACCACATCTTAAAGCACTTGGAATTACAGCAGTATATATAGGCCCATTATTTGAGTCATCTACGCATGGATATGATACTAAGGACTATAGAAAAGTGGATAGAAGACTTGGTGATAATGATGACTTTAAGAAGTTTGTAGCTCTTGCACATGAAAGTGGTATAAAGGTAGTTGTAGATGGTGTATTTAATCACACAGGACGAGAATTTTTTGCATTTCAAGATATATTAAAAAATCGCAATAACTCACAATATGTACATTGGTATAAAGGACTGAGCTTTGATTGGAGTTCTCCATATAATGATGGTGTTGGATATGAAGCTTGGAGAGGTTGTTATGAACTTGTCAATCTTAATCCGTGGGAAGAAGGTGTGAGAAATTACCTCTTTGATACAATAGATTTTTGGATTGATGAGTTTGATATAGATGGTATAAGACTTGACTGTGCAGATTGTCTTGAAGGCTTTTTTGTAGAAGAAATGAGAAGACGAGTAGATGCTAAAAAGAGTGATTTTTGGCTTATGGGAGAAGTTATTCATGGCAATTATGGCAGTTACATTTCAGATACAAAGCTTAACAGTGTAACAGATTATCAGCTTCATAAAGGCTTGTACTCAGGTCATAATGACCACAACTACTTTGAAATTGCTCATACAGTAAGATATCTTTTTGGCATAGGTGGTCAGTGTCCTAATACACATCTATATTCTTTTGTAGATAATCACGATGTTGACCGACTTGCAAGCAAGGTTAATATACCACAGCATATGAAGCTTATATACACTCTTATTTATACACTTCCGGGTATTCCATCAATATATTATGGTTCGGAATGGGGAATTGAAGGTAAGAAAGAAGGTGCTAGTGACGATGCAATGCGTCCAGCATTAGATGTTGACTATATGATTAAGAATAATCCTGCCCCTTGGCTTACAGATTGGATTAAGGAGTTAGGCAAAATTCATAAAATGTATGCAGAGTGTCTTGCATATGGCGTTTATGATGAGTTAGTTCTTACTAACAGACAATTTGCTTATGCAAGGTGGACACAAAAAGAAGGCATAATTACTGCAGTTAATAACGATGAAAATGAAGCTCAAATGTGGATACCAGTAAGGCAAGCACAAGGCGTTGATATGTCAGGAATACAACTTGATTGCGTATATGATGTAGTGACAGGTGAAAAGGTATCACTTGAAAATAATCACATTCATGTTAATTTACAGCCTAATGAAAGTAAAATATATGTAGTAGGAAAAACTGATTTTGATAAAGAAGTTATTGAAGAAGAGTTTGACAGTGATGAAACTACAAAACAAAATATAAACAATGACAGTGATAAAGAATTTATATTAGCACAAGAAGCTGCGGAATATGAAGAATTAAAGGATTGTGATATACAAGATAAAAATATTATAATGACTGATTTATCAAAATATAGTGGACACATGAGAAGAAGCGACAGACAAGTAACAGATATGAAGGAGATTATTGATGTAATTGAAGACTGTACAGTTTGTCATATAGCAATGTCACAAGATGATTTACCATATATAGTTCCTATGTCTTTTGGCTATGAAATGAAAGAAAATGAGATAGTATTGTATTTTCACAGCGCTGCACAAGGTAAAAAGATTGATATATTAAGACAAAATCACAATGTATCCTTTGAAATGAGTCACCAAAAAGAGATTATATATGTTAAAGACGAGCCTTGTAAGTCTGGTTGCTTATATGAGAGTATTATTGGCTTTGGAAAGATAGAATTTGTAGAAGACATACAAGAAAAATGTCATGGACTTTCTCTAATTATGAAAAGACAAACAGGACAAAAGGTTGAATTTAATCAAGGTCAAGCAGATACAGTAGAATTGTTAAAGATATCAACAAGTGATTTTACTTGCAAAAAAAGAAGCAAATAAAAAACGACGTATTATTGATAACTTAAATTTTAGTATTTTGTATTACGATAAACTTTCGTAGGATAGCAGTAGTATATAAACAATAAATGCACCATTAAAAAGAACAATCAGTTATATTTGTGTGCCTACATCGAACAAACTTGTTCGATGAGGGCATACAAATATAGCTGATTGTTCTTTTTCTGGTGTGTGCTTGTTTATATACTGCTGATATATTCAAAGACTAAAAATGCAAAATATACAAACTTAAGTTAATAGAAAATTAATAATAAGCATTTTTTTATTATAAAAAAATAGGATAATATATATTTACAAAAATATTAATAGGTGATAATATATGACGAAGTAAATAGTTGACAACGTAAACTATTTGCTTTGTTAATTATTTATAAGTGGTGTATTAATTTGAAGATTGGAGGTTAATTTTAATGAATAAGCAGCACAGTGAGCTTTTTAAAACAGCAATGCAATTTAGAAAGCTTCATGTAAAAGGCGCATTGTTTGATATGAGTCATTTTGATTTTTGCACATTAAAAACAATTGGTATGTGCGAGGAGGAGGGAAACAAAAATGATGAAAAAGTTAAGGTATCAATGATATCAAACAAAATGCACATGAATAATACAGCTGTGTCAAGAAGTCTTAAAGCCTTAGAAGCTGATGGTTTAATTGAAAGAACTGTTAATACAAAAGATAGGAGAGTTACTTATGTAAGTCTTACAGATAAAGGACATAAGAAGCTTGATGAAGCAAAAGAAGCAGAAGAAGAATTTAAAGACGCTGTGTTTAATCAGATTGATGAAGCACAAATAGAGCAACTTATTGAATTGTTAAACAAGATTTATGATATTTCAGCTAAGGAGCTCGAAAAGCGAAGAAATGCAAAAAAAGTTATAAAGGAGAAACTAGACAAAGATGAGCAGAATATTTAAAAGTATAGCTCCATATTGGAAATCAGTAATATTTATATTTGTATTTTTACTGTTACAGGCATATTGTGATTTATCATTGCCACAGTATACATCAAATATTATTGATACTGGTATTCAAAATGGTGGTATTGAACACGCAATGCCAGAGCTTATAACAGAAGAAGAATTTGAAAATGCTGTTATTTTTATGACAGACGATGAAGAAGCTAAGTTAAGGTCAGTATATGATAAAGACGGCGATAATTACAGATTAAATGTTAAAAAGTCAAGTGAACTTGATGAATTAGACGATGAGTTTTCAATGGCATTTATTTTAAATAATCAGATGTCAGCCGTAGAAGAAAGTAAGTTTAAATCACAAATGGCAGCACAAATGGGCGTTGATGAGCAAGTTATGGCTAACATGACAGTTGAGCAGATTGGCGCACAGATGGGTGTTGAGCTTACAACATTTACAAGACAAGAAGAAGACTCTGATGGCAATATGGTTGATACAACTTGTGTAGATATGCGTCAGATATTTAAGACAATGTATAACACAGGTATGATGTCAAAAGACGATATAATTGCTATGAGAGATGAAATGGAAGAAACATTTTCAAGTGTAGGTAGCACACTTATTAAGTCAATGGGTGTGGCTTATGCAAAGAATATGGACGAAAAAGCAGGTCTTGATATGGATGATATTCAAAAGTCATATCTTTTAAATTCAGGACTTAAAATGATTGGTATGGCACTCCTTATGGCAGTAGTTACTGTAATAGTAGGCCTTATAGCTTCAAAAATAGGTGCAGGCGTTGGTAGAGATTTAAGAAGTAGTATATATGGAAAAGTAATGAAGTTTTCTAACGCAGAAATGGATAAATTCTCTACAGCTTCTTTAATTACAAGAACAACTAATGACGTACAACAGATACAGATGGTTATTGTGCTTATGCTTAGAATGGTATTATATGCTCCAATTCTTGGTATTGGTGGTGTATTAAAGGTAGTTAAAACAGGTGCTGGCATGGGCTGGATTATCGGTCTTGCAGTTCTTATAATTCTTGGTATAGTAATGCTTCTTATGGTGGTTGCAATGCCTAAGTTTCAGCTTATGCAAAAACTTGTTGATGCAGTTAATCTTGTATCAAGAGAAATACTTACAGGACTTTCAGTAATAAGAGCATTTGGTAGAGAGCAAAAAGAGGAACAAAGATTTGATGAGGCTAACAAAAATCTTACAAAGACAACTCTTTTTACAAATAGAGTAATGACATTTATGATGCCAATGATGACATTTATTATGTATGGAATTACAGTGCTTATTGTATGGGTTGCTTCTAATAAGATTGATGAGGGTACATTACAAGTAGGTGCAATGACAGCGTTTATAACATATACAATGCAGATAGTAATGTCATTCTTAATGCTTACAATGATGTCAATTATGCTTCCAAGAGCTGCAGTAGCAGCAAATAGAATTGATGAAGTAATAAAGACAGATGTAACAATTAAAGATAGTACAACACCTGAAAAGATAGACACTGTAAAGGGTGAACTTAGATTTAACAATGTTAGCTTTAAATATCCGGGTTCAAATGAAAATGCCATTGAAGGCATTGACTTTACGGCTGAACCGGGAAAGACAACAGCTATCATAGGTAGTACAGGTTGTGGAAAGTCAACACTTGTAAATCTTATACCAAGACTTTACGATGTAACAGACGGTTCAATTACACTTGATGGTCACGATATAAGAAATATTTCTATGAAAGATTTAAGGGCACAGTTAGGTTATGTTCCACAAAAAGGAATATTATTTTCTGGTGATATAGCTTCAAACCTTAGATTTGGTAAGGAAAATGCAACTGATGAGCAGATACAAGAAGCTGCTGAAATTGCACAGGCAACAGAATTTATTGAAAGTAAAAAGGCAAGATACGAAACTCCAATAGCACAGGGTGGAACTAATGTATCAGGTGGCCAAAAGCAAAGACTTTCAATAGCAAGAGCGATAGCTAAGAACCCTAAAATATATATTTTTGATGACAGTTTTTCAGCACTTGACTTAAAGACAGACGCAGCATTAAGAAAAGCACTTTCATCAAAGGTAAGCGACAGTACAGTTATTATTGTTGCACAAAGAATAAGTACAATTCTTCACGCAGAGCAAATTCTTGTTATGGATGAGGGTAAGATTGTAGGAAAAGGTACACATGAAGAACTTCTTAAGAATTGTGAAGTGTATAGACAGATTGCAAAATCACAGCTTTCAGCTAAAGAACTTGGCTTAGATGATGGAAAGGAGGAATAGTAATGGATAACAAAGACGAACAGTTTAAAACTCCTCAAAGACATAGAGGTCCTATGGGTAGAGGACCTATGGGAGCTGGAGAAAAAGCAAAGGATTTTAAAGGCTCTATTGGAAAACTTATGAAATATATGGGCAGATACAAGATAGCCGTATTTGTAGTAATGATATTTGCAGCACTTTCCACAGTATTTAATGTTGTAGGCCCTAAAATATTAGGTAAAGCAACAACAGCATTATCAGAAGGACTTATGCGAAAAATACAAGGCGTAGGTGGAATGGACTTTGACTATATAGGAAAAATTCTTATTATAGTATTAGCACTTTACCTTGTAGCCGCAGTATTTAGTCTTGTACAAGGCTGGATAATGACAGGAATTACTCAAAAGATATGTTATAGATTAAGAAAAGAAATTTCAGAAAAGATTAACAGAATGCCAATGAAGTACTTTGAAAGCCGTACTTATGGTGAAGTATTATCAAGAATTACTAACGATGTTGATACATTAGGAACAGGTCTTAATCAAAGTATAACAACAATTATTACATCTATTTCAACAATTATTGGTGTAACAATTATGATGCTTAGTATATCTCCATTAATGACACTTATTGCAATAGTTATTCTTCCAATATCAATGGGACTTATATCATTTGTTGTAAAAAGGTCACAAAGATATTTTAAGACACAACAGGAGTATTTGGGTCATATCAATGGTCAGATAGAAGAAAATTATGGTGGTCATCTTGTAGTACAGTCATTTAATAAAGAAGACTCTATGATTGAAAAATTTAACGAAGTAAATAACACACTTTATTCATCAGCTTGGAAGTCACAGTTTTTCTCAGGTATGATGATGCCTATTATGACATTTGTAGGTAACTTAGGTTACGCAGGTGTAGCATTGTCAGGTGGTTTCCTTGCTATAAATGGTGTGATTACAGTCGGTGATATTCAGGCATTTATACAGTATGTTAAAAACTTCACACAACCAATAGCTCAGATTGCACAGGTTATTACACAAGTTCAGTCTATGGCTGCCGCTTCTGAAAGAGTATTTGAATTCCTTGATGAAGAGGAGGAAGACCAGTTTGCTGCAAATCCAGTTCACCTTGACAAAATCGAAGGCTATGTTGATTTTGAAGATGTAAACTTTGGATATAAGAAAGAACAGACAATTATCAATGACTTTACAGCTCATGTAAAGCCGGGACAAAAGATTGCTATTGTAGGTCCAACTGGTGCTGGTAAGACAACTATGGTTAAGCTTTTAATGCGTTTTTATGATGTAAACAGCGGTGCAATTAAGGTCGATGGTCATAACATTAAAGACTTTAACAGACGAGAGTTAAGAGACGCATTTGGAATGGTGCTTCAAGATACTTGGCTTTATAAGGATACTATTATGGAAAACATCAGATACGGAAGACTTGATGCTACTGATGAAGAAGTAATAGAAGCCGCAAAAGCTGCTCATGCACATCATTTCATAGAAACACTTCCAGGTGGTTATAACATGGAATTAAATGAAGATGCAAGTAATGTATCTCAAGGACAAAAGCAGCTTCTTACTATTGCAAGAGCAATTCTTGCTGATAATAAGATACTTATTCTTGATGAGGCTACATCATCAGTTGATACAAGAACAGAAGTTCAGATACAAAAGGCCATGGATAATCTTATGAAGGGAAGAACAAGTTTTGTAATAGCTCACAGACTTTCAACAATTAAGAATGCAGATTGTATTCTTGTTATGAAAGATGGAGATATTGTTGAACAGGGTAATCACGATGAACTTATGAAGAAAGGCGGATTTTATGCTGACCTTTATAATTCACAGTTTGATGAAGCTTCTTAAGTTTGATGAAATAGCTAATTAAAGAAAACATAAAAAACAGAATTAATACTTAATATCAACATCTAATGATTAATATTAAGTGTTAATTCTGTTTTTTTTAAGTGTATAATAAGTTTATTTTTATTACAAACAGTAATAAGTGTAATTTTAATAATAAAGTTGGTGCAAATGAAAGAATTTAAAGGAAGATGAAAAAAGATGAAAGAAAATGATTAAAAATGCTTGAAAATGAAAACGCAATGTGCTAATATACAGATAAAGAAAACAGTAGTCGTAAACACAATAAACACAATAAACACAATAAACACAATAAAATAATATTTTACTAAAAAGAAGGTGTTGATATGCTTACAGAAGAAAGACTTCAAAGAATAGTAGCAATAACAGACAGGGAAGGAAGCGTATCTGTACAAGAACTTTCTCAAGAGCTTAATATATCTGAATCTACTATAAGAAGAGATTTAATAGTATTAGATAATGACAGAAGAGTAACTAAAGTAAGAGGTGGTGCTGTAAGTAATAATATGCAATACAGAACAACCGATGAAACAGTTTCATTTAGAAAAGAATGTAATATAGATGCAAAAAGAGCAATTGGAAGATATGCAGCATCACTTATTAAAGATGGTGACTTTGTATATATAGATGCAGGAACTACAACAGAGCTTATGATTGATTATATAGAGCCACGACGTAATGTTACATTTGTTACAAATGGAATAGGACATGCCAAAAAGCTTACTCAGTTAGGGTTTACAGTGCATATACTTGGTGGTGAATTTAAGTTAGAAACGGAAGCAATAGTTGGAGAAGAAACACTTATTGCACTTGATAAATACAACTTTACAAAGGGATTTTTTGGAGCAAATGGTGTAAGTATTCAAAATGGTATAACTACACCAGACTATAGAGAAGCCGTTTTAAAGAAAAAGGCATTAAGCAGATGTAAAGAAAAATATATACTGTGTGACAGTAGTAAGTTTTCAAAAATATCAAGTGTATCCTTTGCTGACATAAAAAAAGCATGTATTATTACAGATAAATTTGATAATGATAAGTATAGCAAATATCCAAATATAATTAAAGTATAAAATAAAATCATACAGTTTAACATAATCAATAAAGTTTCCAACTTAGATTGTGTAAATTATAGTATGTGAAACTTAATTTACATGAACAATAAGCTTTTTACTTGCCATAATAATTTAAGAAGCTTGCAGAGTGTGTTTCGCATAGTGGTATCATAAGGTGGTGTAATGATTTTGATAAGCTGTTTGACATCAATATTAAATAGATGTAGATGGGAGGCTTTTTATGATATATACAGTGACATTTAATCCGTCATTAGATTATATAGTAACAGTTGAAGACTTCAAACTTGGAAGAGTTAATCGAACATCAACAGAACTTATATATCCTGGCGGTAAGGGTATTAATGTATCAATAGTGCTTAAAAATCTGGGCTTTGATAATATTGCTCTTGGTTTTGAGGCAGGATTTACTGGAAAAGAAATTATAAGACTTATTAATGAGGCAGGAGTTTCACATGATTTTATTCATGTAGATAGTGGGCTTTCAAGAATTAATGTGAAAGTACGTTCATCGAGTGAAAGTGAGATTAATGGTCAAGGTCCATTAATAGAAAGTAGTAATATAGATGAATTATATAAAAAGTTAGACCAACTTAAAAAGGATGACATTTTAGTATTAGCGGGAAGCATACCAACAGTTATGCCATCTTCAATGTATATGGATATTATGAAATATTTAGCAGAAAGAGATGTCAAAGTAATTGTTGACGCAACAAAAGATTTACTTGTAAATGTTCTTGAGTATAAACCATTTCTTATAAAGCCTAACAATCATGAGTTGGGTGAGATATTTGGAGTGGAATTGACAACAAGGGATGAAGTTGTTTACTATGCTAAAAAGTTAAAAGAAATGGGAGCTTGTAATGTTCTTGTTTCGATGGCAGGAGAAGGTGCTGTATTAGTAGCAGAAGACGGAAGTGTAATAAAGTCAAAAGCACCAAAGGGAAAAGTTAAAAATTCTGTAGGAGCAGGAGATTCAATGGTTGCAGGTTTCATTGCAGGATATTTAACAAGTAAAGATTATAAAGAAGCATTTAAAACAGGCGTATGTACAGGAAGTGCTAGTGCATTTTCAGATAAACTTGCTACAAAAGAAGAAGTAGAAGCATTAAAGCAGAGTATAGTTATTGGTGAATAAACATCTAAAATTAATTATGTAGAAAGGGGTTTTACGCATGAGAATTGTTGATTTACTTGATGTTAGAAGCATTGACTTAAATGGTAGTGCTAAGGGCAAAGAAGATGTCCTAAAAAAAATGGTTTCACTTATGGTAAAAAGTGGAAAAATCAATGATGAGCAGAAATATTTAAAAGGTGTATTCGCAAGAGAAAAAGAAAGTACAACAGGTGTTGGTGAAGGAATAGCAATTCCGCACTGTAAGTCTGACGCAGTAAATAGTCCGGGACTTGCTGCAATGGTTGTTCCAGATGGTGTTGAATTTGATGCCCTTGATGGTCAGCCAGTTAATTTATTATTCCTTATAGCAGCTCCAAATACAAAAGATAATGTACATCTTGATGTATTAGGAAAGTTGTCAGTACTTCTTATGGACGAAGACTTTACTAACAAATTAAAGTCAGCCAAAAGTGTAGAAGAATTTCTTAAGATAATTGATGATGCTGAAAGCGAAAAAGATGAAGAAAATAATTCATCAAGTAGTGCTTCTGATAATAGTACACAAAATACTACACAAGATAGTGCAGATAGTACTAAGAAAAAAATAAAAATTCTTGCAGTAACAGGTTGTCCTACAGGAATTGCACATACTTATATGGCGGCAGAAGCAATACAGAAAAAAGCATTGGAATTAGGATATGATGTAAAAGTTGAAACCAGAGGTTCTAGTGGAGCTAAAAATGTACTTACAAGTGAAGAAATAGCAGAAGCAGACGGAATAATAGTTGCGGCTGATACAAAAGTTCCAATGGAGCGTTTCGCAGGAAAAAGACTTGTTGAAGTTCCAGTATCAGACGGTATAAGTAAGCCTGAACAGCTAATGGAAAAGATTGTTAATAAAGAAGCTCCAATCTATCATGCAACAGGTGCAGATACAGATACAACCTCTAATAATGACTCAAAGGGCGGTGTGTGGCATCAATTGTATAAGCACCTTATGAATGGTGTTTCTCACATGCTTCCATTTGTAGTTGGTGGCGGTATACTTATTGCTATTGCCTTTCTTCTTGATGATTATTCAATAGACCCTGCTAATTTTGGTACAAATACACCTGTTGCAGCTTGGTTTAAAACAATGGGTGGATATGCCTTTAACTTTATGTTACCAGTACTTGCAGGATACATTGCAATGAGTATTGCGGATAGACCGGGTATCGTTGTAGGTTTTGTAGGTGGTTATATAGCTTCAGTTGGTTCAACATTTGCAGACCCAGCAGCAAAGGGAACAGTTCCAGCCGGTTTTATTGGAGCTATGCTTGCAGGTTTTGTAGGCGGTTATCTTGTAATTGGCTTAAAGAAAGTATGTGAATATCTTCCTAAAGCACTTGATGGTATTAAGTCAATTTTAATATATCCATTAGTTGGAACACTTCTTATAGCATTATTTATGTGTGCGGTTGACCCATTTGTAAGCGCATTAAATACTGGCCTTACAAGCTTCTTAAATTCAATGGGAAGTAGTAGTAAGATACTTCTTGGTTGTGTACTTGGAGCAATGATGTCAATTGATATGGGTGGTCCATTTAACAAAGCAGCATATGTATTTGGTACAGGTATGCTTGCAGAGCAGTCAGAAAGTGGCTTTATGATTATGGCGGCAGTAATGGTTGGCGGTATGATACCACCATTTGCAATTGCTCTTGCAACAACATTTTTCAAGAATAAATTCACACCAGAAGAAAGAAAATCTGGTCCAGTAAACTACATTATGGGACTTTGCTTTATTTCAGAAGGTGCAATACCTTATGCAGCTTCTGACCCATTAAGAGTAATTCCTGCTTGTATGATAGGTTCAGCTATTGCAGGAGGACTTTCAATGGCATTTGGTTGTACATTAAGAGCACCACATGGAGGAATATTTGTATTCCCAACAGTAGGAAATGTATTTGGCTATATTATAGCATTTGTAGTAGGTTCAGTTGTAGCTGCCTTACTATTAGGCTTATTAAAGAAAAATAAAAATTAATTAAAATCAAAAAAATGAATGGAGGACAAAATTATGAAAGAATTTACTTATGTTATCACAGACCCAGAGGGTATTCATGCAAGACCAGCAGGAGCACTTGTTAAAGAGGCAGGAACATTTTCAAGTAAGATTACTATAAGTAAAGATGGAAAAGAAGTAGATGCTAAGAGAATATTTGGAATTATGGGACTTGCAGCAAAGCAAGGACAGACAATTGTATTAAAAGCTGAAGGTGAAGATGAAGATGTAGCTATTGAAAAACTTGAAGCATTTTTAAAAGCAAATCTTTAATAAGGTGAGTTTCTAACTTGTATTGTGCAAAGCAATAAGTAGGAATATATTAAAAAATATAAAAACCTGATATATTCGTAAGAGTGTATCGGGTTTTTTGTTATAGTTATAAGTTTTTTTTAAAATGTGTAGTTTTTTAGTAATGTTCTTGAAAGTTTCACAAAAATATGTTACTGTTCACAAGGAACTTGTAAATAATAACTTGAATACGAATGTAAAAAGGACGGAAATGTTTTGAACGAAGAGATATATACAGTCAAGATGGATAGACCGTTAGGTTCTGTACACCCAGATATTCCAACAATGGTGTATCCAGTTAATTACGGATATGTAAAAGGAATTATAGCAGGTGATGGAGAAGAACAAGATGCTTATGTATTAGGTGTAGATGTTCCTGTTGATGAATTTACTGGTAAAAGAATTGCAGTTGTTAAAAGAAATGATGATGTTGAAGATAAATGGATAATTGTACCAGAAAATATCATGTATACAAGACAACAAATAGAAGATATGATACATTTTCAAGAACAGTACTTTGATAGTCATATTGAGATGGTCAACGAGGAGATGTGGGACGCTTATGATAAAAATGAACATAAGCTAGGTTATCAAATTCCAAGAAGCATGGCAAAAGAACTTGAAGATGGTGTATATCATGTAGTAGTTATGGTATATACAATGAATTATCAAGGAAAAATATTATCTACACAAAGGTCACGCAATAAGACTAATCCGCTTAAATGGGAAGTGACGGGAGGCTCTATTCTTACAGGTGAAAATGCTGAAGATGGAGCAATAAGAGAGCTTAAAGAAGAAACAGGGCTTGAAGTTAATTATGGAGAACTTATTGAGATGTATAAGTTTGTAGACGACAAAAGACACTGTATTTATCATGGGTTCTTTAATTATATACCAAAAGAAAAAGAGTATGAGATAGTTCTTCAAGCAGGAGAAACAATGAATTATCAATTTCTTGATTATGACGAATTTGAAGAATTGGTAAAGTCAGAAAGATTTGTAAAATCAGAGCAAGGCAGATTTATAAGATTTCAAAGTGATATTGAAAAAATCATAAATAAATATATACACAAAAACATAAAATAGTCCGATATTTAATATATTATAATAGTGTGAATATTTAAACACATCATTATTATTGAGTATTAATATTAAAGCTATTGTATTAAAAGTAGCAGAATGGAGATTTTATGAGAGTTGTTGGAAATTATGGAAGTACCTTATTAGATTATATGAATAATAATAAAAATGTAAGTGATATTATTAACTATAAGGTGACAGGAAGTGCATTATCAAATGAGGCAAAAGCTAATCTTAAAGCACATGGGATAACATTTGGAAGTGATACCGATACTGATGAAGTAAACGAAGGATACTCACAGATTAAAAGTTCAGCAGTTGACCTTAGAACAGCGATAATTACACTTACAAATACTGGTGAGGGTTCATTATTTTCAGAAGAAAACACAGATAAAACAAAGGTATATAGTGCTGTAAAAGATTTTGTTGATAGTTATAATAGTATGATTGAAGGAATGGACAGTGTAGGTGGAACATCTAATTCATCGTATAAAGAAGAACTTACAGCATTAATAAAGAAAAATAGTGAAAAGCTTTCAAAGGCAGGAATAACACTCGATAAAGATGGAAAGCTTTCACTTGATGAAGAAGTACTTAAAAATGCTGATGTAGAAGATATAAAGAAAGCATTTTATTCAAATACAGATTTTACAGAAGAAGTAGCTACAAAAAGTATATATGTTGAAGCTAATGCAATATCAGCAATGTATTCGTTAGCTGTGTCTAACTATACAAATAGTGCTTCATATTCTGAAAGCTATAATACATTGTTGAGTAACTTTACACAAAGTGTATAAATTTTAAATAATAAAGTCATTTACGACAGAATGGGAATGGATTTTAGTAATGAAAAAAAAGGTAGTAGTTGGTATGTCAGGAGGAGTGGACTCCTCTGTGGCGGCTTATCTTTTAAAGGAACAAGGATATGATGTTATAGGTGTTACAATGCAGATATGGCAAGATGAAGAAACTGCGGCTGTTGAAGAAAATGGTGGCTGTTGTGGACTTTCTGCTGTAGATGACGCAAGACGTGTTGCAGCACAACTTGATATACCTTATTATGTTATGAACTTTAAAAAAGACTTTAAGAAGTATGTTATAGATTATTTTGTCGATGAGTATAAGAATGGAAGAACACCTAATCCATGTATAGCTTGTAATAGATATGTTAAGTGGGAGTCACTTCTTACAAGAAGTTTACAGATTGGTGCAGATTATATTGCAACAGGTCATTATGCAAGAATTGAAAAGCTTGACAATGGAAGATATGCAATTAAAAATTCTGTCACAGCAAAGAAAGACCAGACTTACGCACTTTACAATCTTACACAAGACCAGTTATCAAAAACTCTTATGCCTGTTGGTGATTACACAAAAGATGAAATTCGTGCAATTGCAGAAAAGATAGGTATTCAAGTGGCACATAAGCCTGACAGTATGGAGATTTGCTTTGTACCAGACAATGACTATGCAGGATATATAGAAAGAGAAACAGGTTATATAAGTAGCCCAGGTAATTTTGTTGATTTACAAGGTAATGTGTTAGGACAGCACAAGGGTATAATTCATTATACAGTAGGTCAAAGAAAAGGGTTAGGACTAGCTCTTGGTTATCCAGTATTCGTTGTGGCAATAAGACCTGAAACTAATGAAGTAGTTATAGGTAAGAATGAAGATGTACTTGCTGGAAAGCTCTATGCTAACCGCCTTAACTTTATGAGTGTTGAAAAGCCAGAAGATGGCATGAGAGTTAAGGCTAAGATAAGATATAATCACGATGGTGACTGGTGTACTATAAAAGTAGTTGATAATGACTTATTAGAGTGTGTATTTGATGAGCCACAAAGAGCTGTAACACCGGGACAAGCAGTTGTATTGTACGATGGAGATTATGTTTTAGGTGGAGGCACTATTATATAATATGTTGAATTTAACAAAAATTAATGACCATATAAGTTATATAGAGCCAACAACTAATCCTTTGTCAGCTAATGTTGCAATTATTAAAACTAATAAAAATATATGGCTTTATGATGTTGGAAATAATCCAGATATTCCAGATATTATAGACGAATTAAATGTTGATAAGTTAAATGTAAATGTTATTCTTTCACATTTTCACCCTGACCATATTGGTAATATTAATAAGATAAATTGCAATCATATATATCAAAGTAAAAATACATTCAAATATACAAAAGTCGGTGATATTGTAGATAGTGATATTTTTATTGAAGATGATAATATAAAACTTCACATATTTCCAGTCCCTTCAAGTCATGCAAAGGGGTGTATAGCTTTGGAAGTTGATGAACAGTATTGTTTTTTAGGCGATGCTATATATCCTAAAAATAACCCAGATGTTAAATTGTATAATTCTGGAATTTTAAAAGAACAGATAGATACATTAAAAAAGATTAAGGCTTCAAAATATATGTTAAGTCACAAAACACCATTTGCACAGTCTAGTAAAGGTATAATTAAGTGGCTTGAACATATATATGCAATGCGTAAGCCCAATGAAGTATATATTAATATTTAAGTAAAAGTGTTTCGTTAAGAAATTTATATAAGATTTCTTAATGAAGCACTTTTTTTATGCAAACAACGAGTTAAATTTTGTACCTGCATAAGTCATCGCAATAACTTGAAAAATTCATAGCTAAATGTATGGTAAAATAAGTTGAAATTTTTAAAAATGTTGTTATAACAACATACACTTCTATTTGTTTAATGTATATTAAGTTTAAAATTGTAGAAAATAAATTGTAATATAAATGGAGGTTCATAGCAGTAAATGGATAATATAGAAAAAATCAAAAGATATCTTAAAAGATTAAGTGAAAATGAAAGTCTTGAAAGTGTTAGGGCTGACTTTGTAAAGGAATTTAAAGATGTTGACTCATCAGAAATAATAGAGGCAGAACAACAGTTAATTAAAGAAGGTATGCCTATTATGGAAGTTCAGAAGTTATGCGATGTACATTCAGCATTATTTCATGGAATGATAACAGAAGAACACACACAAGAGTCGCCAAAAGAAAAGGCAGATAGAATTAAATCTGAAAGATTAAGTGCAACAAAAAAGCTTATAGATATAAAAGGACACCCGCTTAGTACATTTACAAGGGAAAATGAAGCATTAGAAGAACTTATTAAAAAATGTAGACAAGCTTTAGATAATAACAATGTAACAGAAGAACTTCTTTATAAATTAAATGAGATTGCAATACACTATGCAAAGAAAGGTGATTTACTTTATCCACATTTAAAGGTTAAGTATGAAATAAGTGGCCCATCAGATGTAATGTGGACAACTGATGATGATATAAGAGATGAAGTTAAAGCACTTATTAAGCAAAAAAATCACAACGATGAGTGGAATAAAGAATTTGATAATGTACTTACAAGAATTGAAGAAATGATTTACAAGGAGTCTAATATATTATTCCCTAATTGTGCATTAAACTTTACAACGAATGAATGGCACGTAATTTATGAATACTTAAAGGACTATGATGAGTGCTTTGGTATTGAAAGTATGGTGTGGGAAGAAGCTGAGAAAATATCTAAGGCTAAGGATATTAATTCAAGATTTTTGGGAGAAGAAATTGTAATGGCAGGTGGGCATATTAATGTGGAACAGCTTACAGCAATGCTTAATACAATTCCGCTTGAAATAACATTTGTCGATGAAAACAATATAAATAGGTATTTTAATGAAGGGGAAAAGGTATTTAAAAGACCGGGAATGGCAATTGATAGAGAAGTATTTACTTGCCACCCACCCAAAATTGAACAGCAGGTAAGAAAGATAATTGAAGAATTTAGGAATAATACATTAGACAAAGTGCCTATATGGATGAATAAAAATGGAAGAGATATGCTTGTAACTTATATGGCAGTAAGAAATAAACAAGGAGAATATCTTGGAACAATGGAATTGGTGCAAGATATGGAATTTGCAAAGGAACACTATAAGGCTTAAATTTTGAGATTTAGATTGTTAGAATATCAGTAGAATAATAACACTTAGTGATGTTTTTATGCTATCATCAAACGAGTTTGTGCGTTGCTGTCATACAAATATAGCTGAGTGTTATTTTTAATAGTGCATTTATTATTTATGTAATACTGTTATCTTATAAAACTTTTATTTATGCTAACAACGAGTTAAAGTCTGTGTTTACACAAGAACTTGGTGATTGTTGCAATAATTTGAAAAATTCGCAACAAATGTTTTTTATCAAAAAGTTAAAATTGACATTTATTGAGAAAATTTATCAATAAATGTAGTGCAATTGAATGAAAATATGGTATAATAATAGTGAGTTAGTTAAAACTAACTGAATTTTTTAACAATATAAAATATATCCATTATTTCATACATACAAAATATATAAAACATCAGTTTATTATTAGTTTTAAATAAAAATAATACATTAAGTATGTAAAGAAATAGGGACAGGAGGTTTGCATATACATATAATAGAAAGGGTGGTATTTATGATTATGACAATTATTTTGCTTATTATTTTAACATTTGCTTGCCTTTACACAAAGAAAAGCATTTTTAAAATGATTAATCGTAATTATATTCTTAGTCTTAAAAAGAAGGATTTAAGTTAATATGATAGAAGTAATTGAAGGTGTTTTAATACCATTTATAGGAACAACTTTTGGAGCGTGTTTTGTGCTATTTATGAAAAAGAACCTTAGTACATTAGTTGAAAAGGCTTTAAATGGTTTTGCAGTAGGGGTTATGGTTGCGGCATCTATCTGGAGCCTTATAATACCTGCTATTGAGCAATCACAATATATGGGAAAGTTGTCATTTATACCAGCCACAGTAGGCTTTTGGATTGGAATATTATTTCTTCTTATGCTTGACCATATAATACCACATCTTCACCAACACAGTGAAGAAGCGGAAGGCCCTAAAAGTAATTTTAGTAGAACTACAAAAATGGTGCTTGCAGTAACACTTCACAATATTCCAGAGGGTATGGCTGTTGGAGTTGTATACGCGGGCTGGCTTGCAGACAGTTCACAGATAAGTATTATGAGTGCGCTTGTATTGTCAATAGGAATTGCAATACAAAATATACCAGAAGGTGCTGTTATATCAATGCCCCTTCATGCAAATGGAGTGTCAAAGAAAAAAGCCTTTATATATGGAACACTTTCAGGTGCAGTTGAACCTATAGGTGCGATTATTACTATTATTTTGTCAGGGATAATAATTCCAGTACTTCCATACCTTTTAAGTTTTGCTGCAGGGGCTATGTTATATGTAGTAGTAGAAGAACTTATTCCAGAGATGTCACAAGGCAAACATACAGATATAGGAACTGTAATGTTTGCTGTGGGGTTTAGCCTTATGATGGTGCTAGATGTCGCATTAGGATAGGCTTTTATGAGTTTATAATTATTAAATTTTCTTAAAAAGTTGTTGACATCTAACAGTGATTAGTATACACTAACGATGTAATGAAAATGATTATCACAATTGATATCAAAAGGAGGTACAAATGATGCCTTTGACAATGGTTGATACAGGCGTTGAAAATACAATTAAAAAAATAGGCGGCAAAGAAGAAACTAGAAGATTTCTTGAAAATCTTGGCTTTGTAGTTGGAGGAACAGTTACAGTAGTTTCTGAAATTGGCGGTAATATGATTGTTAATGTAAAAGATTCAAGAGTAGCTATAGGAAAAGATATGGCTAATAAGATTATGGTATAATATTGCTTAAAATACACAGTTGTGTATTTAATATATGTAATATATGAAAGGAAGATGTAAAAAACAATGAAGACATTAAAAGATGTATCTTGTGGAAATACTGTAAAAGTTGTAAAGCTTACAGGTGAAGGCCCAGTAAAGAGAAGAATTATGGATATGGGTATAACAAAGGGCGTTGATATTTTTGTAAGAAAAGTTGCACCTTTAGGTGACCCAGTAGAAGTAACTGTAAGAGGTTATGAATTATCACTTCGTAAAGCAGATGCGGAAATGATAGTTGTAGAATAATTTACATAAAAAGTATCCGGTGTAAGCCGGTATATTTTTTCATAGCAGGTTAGCCTAGACTTACTTATGTAAGTAAAAACAAATAAATATTAGCACAAAGATACATATATAAGCTAATGTAAACCTTAGTTAGTTAGTGCTATTTTAACGCAATGTGCTAGTATAAAGTTTTGGTATATGATTGCTTTTATAGCAATTATTATATATACAATGAGTATGAAAAGGAGATAGATAGGAAATGTCAATTAAAATCGCATTAGCAGGTAACCCCAACTGCGGTAAAACGACACTGTTTAATGCACTGACAGGCTCTAACCAGTTCGTTGGAAACTGGCCAGGTGTTACAGTTGAGAAAAAAGAGGGTAAGTTAAAGGGTCACGATGATGTGACTATCATGGACCTTCCTGGTATATATTCTTTATCACCATATACTTTGGAAGAAGTTGTCGCAAGAAATTACCTTATTAATGAAAGACCAGACGCAATTCTTAATATTGTCGATGGTACTAACATTGAAAGAAACCTTTATCTTTCAACACAGATTATGGAACTTGGTATTCCAGTAGTAATGGCTGTCAACATGATAGATATCATGGAAAAGACAGGTAACAAGGTTCATATTGATAAGCTTTCAAAGAAGTTAGGTTGTGAAGTTGTTGAAATATCAGCTTTAAAGGGTACAGGAATTAAAGAAGCTGCAAACAAGGCTGTTAAAGCTGCTAATAATAAGGATGCTTCTGCTCCAGTACATAAGTTTGATGAGAACGTTGAAAGTGTTATTGACGCTGTTAAGAGCAAGCTTACAGGTATAGATGAAAGTCAGAGAAGATTTTTCGCAATTAAGCTTCTTGAAAAAGATGATAAGATTGTTGAAAATATGAAGAGTGTTCCTGATGTATCAGCAGAGATTAAGCAACTTGAAGATGAATTTGATGATGATACAGAAAGTATTATTACAAATGAAAGATATGTATATATTTCTTCTATTATTGGAGAATGTGTTACTAAAAAGAAATCTGGTGAGCTTACAATATCAGATAAGATTGATAGAGTTGTAACAAACAGATTTGCCGCACTTCCAATATTTGCGGCAGTTATGTTCCTTGTTTACTTTATATCAGTATCAACAGTTGGTACATGGGCTACTGATTGGGCTAATGATGGAGTATTTGGTGATGGTTGGCATTTATTTGGCATAGGAACTTCTGATTATGAAGATGCCGCTGCTGATTATGACAGAGCTACACAGATTGTTGCAGCAATTGATGATGGCGAAACAACTGTAGATATTCTTGATGAAGAAGAAAATGTTATCGAAACAGTAAACATTACATCAGATGTTGCAAAAGAAGCACAAGATTTAGCTGATGAAGACGAACCAGACCCAGCAGATTATGGCGTATGGATTCCTGGTATTCCAACACTTGTTGGTGATGGATTGGATGCTATTGGTTGTGCAGACTGGTTATCAGGCCTTATCAATGACGGTATTATTGCCGGTGTTGGTGCTGTATTAGGTTTCGTGCCTCAGATGATAGTATTATTCATATTCTTAGCTTTTCTTGAGTCATGTGGTTATATGGCGAGAGTAGCATTTATTATGGATAGAATTTTTAGAAAGTTTGGTCTTTCAGGTAAGTCATTTATTCCAATGCTTATCGGAACAGGTTGTGGTGTTCCTGGTGTTATGGCATCAAGAACAATTGAAAATGACAGAGATAGAAAAATGACTATAATGACAACAACATTTATTCCTTGTGGAGCAAAGCTTCCAATTATAGCTTTAATCGCTGGTGCATTATTTGATGGTGCATGGTGGGTAGCTCCAAGTGCATATTTTGTTGGTATTATAGCAATTATAGTATCAGGTATCATCTTAAAGAAAACTAAGATGTTCTCTGGTGACCCAGCGCCATTCGTTATGGAACTTCCAGCATATCATATGCCTACAGTAAGTAACGTATTAAGAAGTATGTGGGAAAGATGTTCTTCATTTATTAAGAAGGCAGGTACAATTATTCTTCTTGCAACAATTCTTGTTTGGGTATTAATGCACTTTGGTTGGGCTGATGGTTCATTCTCATTCCTTGATGATGAACAGCTTGACTCAAGTATCTTAGCAGCTATTGGTAGTGTAATAGCTCCAATCTTTAAGCCATTAGGTTTTGGCGATTGGAAGATGGCAGTTGCTACAGTAACTGGTCTTATTGCTAAGGAACAGGTAGTTGGTACATTTGGTGTACTTTATGGCTTCGGTGAAGTTGCAGAAAACGGTGTTCAGGTATGGGGTGAACTTGCTACAACATTAACAGCAGTTGGAGCTTATGCTTTCCTTGTATTCAACCTTTTATGTGCTCCTTGTTTCGCAGCTATGGGTGCTATCAAGAGAGAAATGAACAATGGTAAGTGGTTCGCATTTGCTATCGGTTATCAGTGTGGTTTTGCTTACCTTGTAGCATTATGTGTTAATCAGATTGGTTCACTTATCTTCTATGGTACATTTGGTTTCGGAACAATAGTTGCATTCCTTATTGTAATTGCATTTATCTATTTTCTTGTAAGACCATATAAGGAAAGTGACAAACTTGTTGTAAATAACAAGGTATCAAAGGCAGTTTAATATTATAAATTAAGTCCCTAGCTTCTATTTAAAAAAGCAATAAATGGGGATGGGGACTTAATTATATTTGTAGATTATTTATGTAGAAAAGAGGATTATTATGGGAACTTTAATTGTAGGTATAATTCTTTTAGTTATAGTTGCTCTTATTATAAGAAGTATGATAAAGGGCAAGAAAAATGGTAAGTCAATATTAGGTTGTGATGGAGATTGCAGTCATTGTAATGGAGGACATTGTCATTAATTATTGTACGGATAACAATTAAGTTTTTATGATATACACATTTATATTAGTATAAATGACTTGAATATGGCGCAGTATTGCGCAGGCATGGAGGTAAGTATGTGTCAGACTAATGAAATGAAAAAAGAACAGATTGTCGAGATGTTAAAGAGTAGACACTGTAGAATTACAAGACAAAGACTTATGCTATTAGATATTATTCTTGAAGAAGAATGTGCCTGCTGTAAAGAGATTTATTATAAAGCCTTGAAACAAGATAAAAGCATTGGAACGGCAACAGTTTATAGAATGATAAATACATTGGAGTCAATTGGTGCAATCAATAGAAAGAATATGTATAAAATATCATGTGAACAGGCATGTGAAAAAGATAATGTATGCACAGTTCGTTTAGATGATAATACAGAATATCATCTATCAGCAAAAATGTGGAACCAAGTTATAACACAGGGCTTGAAAAAGTGTGGTTATATTGGAAATCAAAATTTAAAAAGTGTTGTTGTAAGACAGTGTGAATGTTAATAATTAAAAACATAAATAACGAATAAATATCCTGCTATGGAGAAATAATTTATAGCAGGATATTATAAAAGACAAAGGTTAGTTAAAACTAACTAAAATTATTTAAGGCGAACAAAATAGTAGGCAAGTATAATATAAGGCAATCTGTATTGGATATGGATAGCAGTAAGATAAGAAGGGAGAGAATGTATGAGTCAGGAGGTTTTCTGTATATTTAAAGAGCTTAATTTTCACAATATAAGAACACAATTAGCATTACAATGCGCACCAGTAATTACGGGGGTAAAGATAGCTAATCTTTTATGTATTAATTGGGATTGTGAAAAAAAGCTCAATGACGTTATGTGTAATTCTGATATGATGATATGTAAATTATGCACAGGCAAAAAAGGTGTGACTTATCTAGTATACAGAAAGGCTGAACTTGAAAAGTATATTTTAAGTGAACCTGTTTATGCGTTCTTAAAAAGTGAGGGTTATACTGATTTTTCATTAGATAGTATTCTTAATCGTTTTAAGTTAAGATATGCAAGTTATATGGATAATCATGAAGATTTTCCTCATGAAATGGGTCTTCTTTTGGGGTATCCAATAGAAGATGTAAAGGGCTTTGTAGAAAATAAGGGAAAAGATTATTTATATTCAGGATATTGGAAAGTATATGAAAATGTTAATGAAAAAAAGGAGCTTTTCAAAAAGTATGATAAAGCAACAGAGCAAGTTATAAGTATGGTATCAAGTGGCATGGATATGTCTTTAATTTATAAAAAAATATTATCAAGAAAAATGGAATGTGTAGGTTAATTTAGCAGTAATAGTGTAATTAGCAATTAATGAAGTTGATTGAAAATATATGTTAAATTTTAAGTATACGCAAGAATGGAGGAATAATATGAGTGTTGTTATTGTAGGTGGACATGATAGAATGGTATGTCAATATAAGAAAATATGTAAGGCTTTTAATTGTAAGGTGAAGATTTTTACTCACATGAGTGGTAATTTTAGTAATCATATTGGTTCGCCTGATGTGATGATTTTATTTACAAATACTGTATCTCATAAAATGGTAAGAACTGCTGTGACAGAAGCTGAAAAGTGTAATGCTGATATTATAAGATGTCATACTAGTAGTGGAAATGCGTTATCAAGTATTCTTGAACAGGTTTGTTAGGATTGGGTTTTATTAAAATAAGAGAAGTGGGTTTTAAGCATTTGTGTAAGATTATGTTATTAAATATTGGATATTAAAGACAGTGTGTTTTGTAATGGCATACTGTCTTTTTTGTATTTTAGGTTGTGAAAGATATCAATATTAGATAAATCATTCACACACCAGTGAAAGTACAATTTCCTATATTTGTATGCCATCATCGAACAAGGGTGTTCGCTGTTGTCATACAAATATATATAACAGTTCTTTTTAATGGTGCATTTATGTTTATATAATACTGTTATCTTACGGAAAGTTATTGAAATAGAAAATATAAAAATGGGGAATAGTGGGCTTTTAATTTTGATGTTTTTTTGGTATTTTAGAATATAAACACAAGTAATGTACAATTATATTGTATATGAAAAATGAAAAGGAGGGACTTATGAGAAGGACTAAGTTATATAAGGCAATATCTGTAGTTGCATTATCGGCGGTAATGCTTGGTGGTTGTGCGGCTAATACGGCGGATAGTGAGAGTTATTTACAGACTACAAAGGAGAGTGTAAATTCTACACAACCTAATACTCAAATTAGTTCTTATGATATTCACAGTGATACTAATTATGATACGCCTGCTCATTATCTTGAACCTCATGATGGTAGGTTATATGGTGAAACTACAGAGATTGAGTACTATTCAACAGTATCACATAAATATAAAAAGGCAAATGTTATTCTCCCTTATGGATATAGTAGTGAGCAACAATATCCCGTATTATATCTTTTGCATGGAATGAGTGGGGATTATCAAAATTGGGGTGTAATGGGAGCACAATATATAGTTCAAAATGCACATTATGACTATGATGCGCCTGATATGATAGTTGTATGTCCAACAGTGTTTACATCTGAGCAGTACGACTCAGAAGATGGACTATCATTTTATGAGCTTACAGCACAATATGATAATTTTATAGATGAGCTTGAAAATAATCTTATGCCAATTATTAATAATAACTATTCAGTAAAGACAGGTAAGGAAAATACTGCAATAGCGGGATATTCGTTAGGTGGTAGAGAAGCTTCATATATTGGGTTTAAGTATCCTACACAGTTTGGATATATAGGTGGTTTTTCTGCTACAAATGGAATTTTTAAAGATGAAGAATGGGCTGCTGGTGTTTTAAAGGACTTTGACTATACTAAGTTACAAAATAATTATAAGCTTTTATTATATCAAGTAGGAGTAGAAGATCCATTTATAGACGGAGTAAGAGAATTTACAGAAATGTTTGATAAGTATAATATAGATTATATTTATTATGAAATGCCGGGTGGACATGAAGGCGCAGTATGGCAAAATGGACTTTATAATTTTGCAAGGAGAATATTCCGATAAATACTTGAGTTTCCACATTTTGCATTTTTAAAATTGTGAAGATATCAATAGTATATAAACAGTAATGCAAAATGCGGAAACTTAAATGATAAATAATATTACTATATAAAGATATTAGTTAAAATATAACATTTTTAGCTAATATCTTTTTTGCAAACAACGAAAAAATCTATAGTTTTATAAGACATTGGTAATTGTCGTGGTAGCTTGTAGAGTGTGTTTTTAACAGTTTGTATAATAATTTAAAAATATATTTCCAAATTTTTCCTATGTGACTGCCTTGTGACTTACATAGCGCATAATAACAACGTAAAGTAAATAAAGAAAGGAAGCACTGTGATGAAGAAAAGGCGAATGATATTGTTGGTTGTTAGTGTTGTAACAATCTTAATATTAGCTGGGGTGGGTGTTACATATTCACTATTAAGTTCAGTAACGCCAACGGCAACCAACACATTTCAATCAGATAAAGAAATTAAAATCACATTGACAGAGCCTAACTGGCAAGAGCATGGAAAGGAGCAGGCATCAGCTTATGTGCCAGGACAGGTAATTGACAAAGACCCAACAGTTACGCTTAGTGATAACAGTGTTTCATCTTATGTAGCATTAAAAGTTCAGTATTATGATGAAGAAAACGAGTTATCATTTGGCGAATTTAGAAGGTTGTATCTTGATAGGGGAGCAAATGATGATCAGATGGGAATTGATTTTTCAGGTTCATGGGTTTATATCGGGACTGAGGAAACTGACAAGGAAAATGATACCGGTGAATATGGAAAAAGTGTTGTCTATATGTACAAGAACATTCTTACACAAGATGATGCTTCAACAACTGTTCTTGAAAATGTTACAGAACCTTTATTTACAAATGTACATTTAAGCGCTGATCTTACACAAGATGAAAATACACATCTGTTACCTAATTTTAATATTAAGGTAACAGCCTATGCTGTTCAGGCTTACGGCATTTCAATGGAAGAAGCTAAGACAGCATTAAATGAATTAGTGACAGCTAACGAGCTGTAATATTAAAATATTTGGAGGCAATTTTTTATGAAAAAGTCAAAAAGAATTACTTTAACAGCGGCTGCAATGGTTTTATCAGCAGGACTTGCAACAGGGGGAACACTTGCATATCTTAATTCTGTAACTGAAACTAAGACAAATACATTTACATCTTCTAAAAATATCAGTACAACACTTACAGAAACCGAGTGGACAGAAGACTCTGGTAAAAACTATATTCCGGGTGATGTAATTAGAAAGAACCCAGTTATGACAAATGACTCTGATGAAGCTATTTATATGGCTATTAAAGTTGATTATACTGATAATTTGGGTAATCCTATGAGTTCTACTGACTTTAAGAAATATGCTGAAATTACAGATTATAATGAAGATGATTGGGAAAAAGTAGCTCAAAACTCAGACGGTAGTGAAATATGGATATATAAAACAGCCGTAAAAGCAGGAGAATCAACTGATGCTTTATTTAACAATGTAAAGGTTAATGCTCAGATTACAGAAGAGTGGTCAACATTAGCAAAGACAACAACAGTATATAAGTGTGACGCTGATGGTAACAAGCTTGATGTAATTAATGTAGAAACAGAAAAGTATGACCCAACAGTTATTTATAAAGACCAAGATGGAAATATTGTAGACGCAGGAACACTTCCAACATTTAATATTAAAGTAACAGGTTTCGCTGTTCAAGCTTCAACATTTAATACTTACAAAGATGCACAGCCAGAGCTTATACAATTAGTTAATACAAAGACATCACAAGACGCACAGTTTAACTAAATTCACAACTTTATTTATGCGAACAGCGAGCAAAAGTTTGTGCTTGTATAAAAACTTGATGACTGTCTTGATAGCTTGAGAAAATCTCAAAGCAAGTTCTCATAGTTGTAATAAACGGGGAATTTATAAAAATGTGAAAAAGTGGAGGGGAAAATTGAAAAGTAAAAAAAGATTAGCTACAGGTATTGTAGTGTCGGCTTTGTGTATTACAGCCGTTACGGGGGGAACACTTGCGTATTTTACAGATAAAGACGCAAGAACTAATGTAATAACAATTGGTCATGTAACAGGTTCACTCACAGAAACGGGTGAGCAAAAAAGAGATGATAATACAACAGGTAAAGATTATAAAAATGTAAAGCCAGGTGATGTATTAGAAAAAGACCCTACAGTAATACTTGATGAAACGTCTGAAGATGCTTATGTAAGGGTTAAGCTTGAGTTTAGTGGTTTGACAAAGGAGCAAGCAAGTTCTATACAAGATGGACTTGATATAGCAGATGGTTGGACACTTTCTGATGATGGATATTATTACTATAATAAAATTCTTTCTAATAAGGAGGGGGAAGAAAATAGTTCTAAGTTATTTACAAAGGTTACAATTCCTACAAGTTGGGGAAATGCTGAGGCTGATTTGACATTTAATATTGACGCAAAAGCTGAGTTTATTCAGTCCGACAACTTTACACCAGTTAAAGATAATGATGGCAATATAATAGGTTGGAGTGATGTGGTTATTGAAGAAGCTGTAAAATAATTGTAGTATATTCTAGCTTGTAGACAAAGTTAAAATGCAGAGATGTAAATAATATACATCTCTGCATTATTTTTAATTTTAAAACAGTTTTACAAATTGAAATTTTCACATAGAATTTACATATTTTACAATTACAAATTTAACTTTACATAATTAATATATCTTTACAAACACTTTACATTGATTTTAGTTTTGCGTGATAGTAGATTTTACATATTTTTTTGTATTATATCAATGTCAAATAAAGTATAGAGTTTGACAGGAAGTAGGAAATGTATATTTGGTTGAAAATTATAGTGTGACCATATATGTGTTTTTAGACAGATATGCGCAATCTGTTTTGCTACTTAATAAGATTAGAAAATAAATCTAATTTGAAAAAGAAAGAAGGATTAATATGAGAAAGTATGGATTAAAAAAGTTTACTGCAATAGCAGTAAGTGTGTTATGTTTAGCAGGAGCATTGACAGGTTGTGGTGGGAGTTCGTCTTCATCGACAGATGCAACTAATGGCTCAACTGCACAAGCTTCAAGCAAGAATATAACAGTAATATCAAGAGAAGATGGTTCAGGAACAAGAGGAGCATTTATAGAGCTTGTAGGAGTTGAACAAAAAGACTCAAGTGGTAAAAAAATAGATATGACATCGGAAGATGCAGTCGTAGTAAATAGTACAGCAACAGTTATTACTACTGTAGCAGGTGATGAAAGCTCAATAGGTTATATTTCTTTAGGAGCATTAAATTCTACAGTAAAGGCATTAAAGGTTGGTGGAGTTGAAGCTACAGCAGACAATGTAAAGAATGGTAGCTACAAGCTTTCAAGACCATTTAATATAGCAACAAAGGGAACTCCAAGTGAGCTTGCACAAGATTTTATAAATTACATAATGAGTGCTGACGGACAGAAGATTGTAGAAGATAATGGTTACATTTCAGAAGGTAACACAGGAGCATTTACAACAACTGGTACTACAGGAAAGCTTGTAATTGCAGGTTCTTCATCAGTAACACCAGTTATGGAAAAGTTAATTGAAGGTTACAAGAAAGTAAATACAGGTGCAACAATTGAACTTCAAGAAAGCGACTCAACAACAGGTATGACAGCTACTAAAGATGGTACTTGTGATATTGGTATGGCTTCAAGAGAATTAAAAGACAGTGAAACACAAGCAGGTTTAACATCTAAAGCTATAGCCCTTGATGGTATTGCAATAGTGGTTAATACAAAAAATTCTATAAGTGATATGACAGTTGACCAGATTAAGTCTGTATACACAGGTGAAACAACAAAGTGGAGCGATGTAAAATAGTATAAAAGATGCGTAAAACGCTTATGAAATGAGGAATTGATGTGAATAAGACAGTATTAAAAGAAAAAATAATGGAAATAGTGTTTCTGTTATGTGCGTGTGTATCAATTTTGGCAGTAGCGCTTATATGTATATTTCTTTTTGCAAATGGTATTCCCGCAATGGCAAAAATAGGATTATTTGACTTCCTTTTAGGAAAAATGTGGAAACCCGGCAATGATATATATGGAATATTTCCAATGATACTTGGCAGTATATATGTAACTGCGGGAGCTGTAATAATAGGTGTGCCAATAGGATTATTAACTGCAATATACATGGCTAAGTTCTGTCCAGCATGGCTTTATAAAATAATGAAGCCGGGAGTAGACTTACTTGCAGGAATACCATCTGTAGTATACGGATTTTTCGGACTTTGTGTCATAGTTCCAGCGATAGGAAGTCTGGGTGCGGATGGAAATAGTATTTTTACAGCATCAGTTCTTCTTGGCATAATGATTTTACCAACTATAATTAGTATTTCGGAAGCTTCAATAAGAGCTGTGCCAGAAAAATATTATCAAGGTGCATTAGCTCTTGGAGCAACACATGAACGTAGTGTGTTTTTAACAGTTGTACCAGCAGCAAAGTCAGGAATAATGGCAGGAATTGTGCTAGGAATTGGTCGTGCAATCGGGGAAACTATGGCAGTAATTATGGTGGCTGGTAATCAAGCAAGAATGCCAAAAGGAATATTTAAAGGAATAAGAACACTTACAGCAAATATAGTAATGGAAATGGGCTATGCAACTGACTTACATAGAGAGGCGCTTATAGCAACTGGCGTAGTACTATTTGTGTTTATACTTATAATAAATATGTTATTTTCAATACTTAAAAGGAAAGGGGAGAATGTTTAATGAATACAAAATTAAAATCATATTTAAAACACCCCGCTTCATTGGCAATATTTGTTATAACTAACTTTGCGGCATTTCTTACAATATTTGTTCTTGGCTTTATCGTTGTATATATTGTAGTAAAAGGTGTTCCGCACCTTACACCATCGTTATTTGCATGGGAGTATAATTCAGAAAATGTTTCAATGCTGCCATCAATAATCAATACATTACTTCTTACAGCATTAGCGCTTGTTATTGCAACGCCACTTGGAATATTTTCAGCTATCTATATGGTTGAGTATGCTAAAAAAGGTAATAAGATTGTAAATGTAGTAAGAATTACAGCAGAAACTTTATCGGGAATACCTTCTATAGTTTATGGACTTTTTGGTATGTTGTTTTTCGTTGGAACTTGTAAATTTGGCTATTCGCTTTTATCAGGAGCATTTACTGTAGCTATAATGGTGTTGCCAACAATTATGAGAACTACAGAAGAAGCACTTCTTTCTGTTCCTAAAAATTATAGAGAAGGAAGCTTTGGACTAGGAGCTGGTAAATTAAGAACTGTATTTAAAGTTGTACTTCCATCGGCTGTACCCGGAATACTTTCAGGAGTAATTCTTGCAACAGGAAGAATAGTGGGAGAAACAGCAGCACTTATTTACACAGCAGGTACAGTTGCAAAAGTTCCAACAAGTGTATTTTCATCAGCTAGAACACTTTCAGTACACATGTATAATCTTTCAAAAGAAGGACTAAACATTGACCAGGCGTATGCAACAGCAGTAGTTCTTCTTGTTATGGTAATAATTATAAATATGCTTTCAAGCTTTGCAGCTAAAAAGTTATCAGCAAGTGGCAAATAACTCCATAGCTTGCTGTGGAGAGTAGTCAGCAGCAAAAAATAAATAAAACTGTTTTTAAAATATAAGCCTAATAAATAATAATTAATATAAACATTTATTTTAATAGTATTAAGTAAGGTGCTGTCGCATTAAGAAAATTTTATACAAAATATATATATTTAATTAATAAATAATTCTATGTCTTGTATAAATTTTCGTTAATGCGACAGCACCTTATTTTATTTAGAAATAGTTGTTTTTTTTGCATATTGTGGTATTATATAAATAACAAAGCAATCGTGTTTATTATGTGCATTTTATGCACAGGAATGGAGGTTATTATGACAAAAGAGATGTTTCCATTATGGCTTCAGATTTTAGTATATGCACTTCTTATTTGTATTGCGTTATGGATATTTAAGAGTGCAATAAAAGATTTGTTTACTATTTTATTTAGTAAGACTGTTACAACAACTGCAACACTTAAAGTTAAAGAAGCACAGCAATTTGTTGACAAAAAAATGTATGTAACTCAGGGTGGTGGTGGAGTAGCTAGTGGTATAGCACAAAAAGGTCTTGAATATACATTGATTTTTGAAGATAGTAGTGGTCGTGATATTGAATTTAATGTTGCAAAAGATGTGTATGATGTAGCTGTTGAAGGGGCACAAGGAAAACTTGTATATAAAGGTAATAGATATATTTCCTTTGATGGTGAAACAAAAGGTACAGTGTTAAAAGATGAGATTAACCATAATGACTTTGTAGGACTTAATAAGAAGTTTTAAGGTATAAAAAATAGTTGTAAAGCCCAATAAAGTAAATTATAATATTAATACTAAAAACTCGCAAAGTGAGTTTCTTATGGTTTTATGAAGCGAAATTTAGATTATATATGACATCATAAAGGGAGAGCTTAATATGGAGTTAGTTAATAAAGAAAAAAAAACAGTAGAAAGTGCTGTACATAATGGTATTCTTGATGATGAAAGACTTGATGAAGAAAGAGAATTACAGCATGAAAAGCAGATATTTGAAGATATTGATAAAAAAAGACATGAACGTTTTATAAAAGAACAACAAAAGGAAAAAGAAAAGTTTTTATTTGTAATTAATCAAATTCTTAGTGACAATGGAGTAAGTATGCACCAAGTAGTATATGATGAAGTTGGGCCAAATGGAATGATTAAGTTATCTGTAAGAGATTTGGTTAATAGGGCAAGCGATATTAAGGAAAAAAGAGAAACAGTAAGCAAAATTATCCTTAATGCACAATATTGCAAAAAGGATATAATGCTTGAGCTTAGAGCATATTGTAGAAGACCTGATATAGGCAGGTGGCTTACAAATCAGGATTAAGTATAGTGAATTTATTTTTAGAACAAGCAATTACACCTGACTTTTTTAGCTTGCCAATTTCAGCGCTTAACGCACTTCTGTCAACTGCAAGAAAGTCAGAAAGCTCTTGTCTATTAAATGGAATACAAAATGTTGAACTGTTAGCTTTCATTGCTTCTGAGGAAAGATAAGCTAACAGTTTTTCTTTTATTGTCTTTTTTGAAATATATTCTATTTTTTTAGTTAAGAGAACATTTTTTTGAGCAATAGTTTGTAAAAGGTTTTGAATTAGCTTCGTGTGAAATGTGCATGAAGATGAACAAATGGTGAGAATTCTTCTCATATCAAATAACATTACAGTTGTATCTTCATTTGCAATTACACTAATTTCTGCAGGAAGCTTTGCAAGACAAGCATAACTTTCAGCATAAAGAACACCTGCGCTTATTTCAGATATAATTGAACGGTTTCCCCATATATCTTCTTTTTCTATAAGAGCTAGTCCATCAAGCACCATACCAATGTCAGTTACGTTTTCACCGTTTCTTAAAATATATTCATTTTTTTTGTAAGTAACAGTTCTAGCATTAAGACATTTAAGCATACCAAGTATTTCATTTTCAGTTATTCCATTGAACATATTAGTATTTTTTAAAATAGAGATATATTTATTCATAATTATAAACACCCTTATTTTTATATTAATGTTATTATGATATAATAGTAGAAAAATATTAGCAAGTTAATAATGGCTATTTTTATAAGTATCAATATTGTATAAACAAACATCAGTAAAAGTACAATCATATAAATCTAAATAACATTTTTTAAATTGTGAATTTAGTTTATATAATATAATAAAATTTATTGTAATGATAAAAATATTTACTGCCATTATGATAGTTAATAATTTATGAAGTCTTTGTATTAAAAATTAAAAAATGGCAATAATTAATGTGTAATTTAAGTAGTTAAAGTCTGATGATTATGTAAAAACAGGCAGTAAATGACAAATATTTTCAAAAAATTGTATTTATTCAAATACTCATAAAAAGTTACTTGATTTTGCTTGCTATAGATGTTATTATGTCACTGTAAAGAATTGTTACATAATTGTCAAAGTATTACAGATGTTACAAGACTTTTTTTTTGAGGACGTTATGTATACAATGTACAAACAGTAATACAATATATTATATTATATAGGAGGAAGTTACAGATGTTACAGAAGGAACAATGGAACGGTTTCGAAGGTAGACTTTGGAAAGAAGAAATCAACGTAAGAGATTTCATTCAGAAGAACTACAAGCCATACGATGGAGATGAAAGTTTCCTTGAAGGACCAACAGAAGCTACAAACAAGCTCTGGGGAAGACTTCAGGAATTACAGAAGGAAGAAAGAGCTAAGGGCGGCGTTCTTGACATGGAAACAGAAGTTGTTGCTGGTCTTACAGCTTACGGTCCTGGATATATAGATGAATCAATGAAAGACCTTGAACAAGTTGTAGGTCTTCAGACAGATAAGCCATTAAAGAGAGCATTTATGCCTTATGGTGGTATCAAGATGGCAGAAGAATCTTGTAAGAACTATGGTTATGAACCAAATCCAGAATTACACAAGATTTTCACAGAATATCATAAGACACATAATCAGGGTGTATTCGATGCTTACACACCAGAGATGAGAAAGGCTCGTCATAGCCACATCATCACAGGTCTTCCAGATACTTACGGACGTGGACGTATCGTAGGTGACTACAGAAGAGTTGCTCTTTATGGTATTGACTTCCTTATGGAAGAAAAGAAGAAAGACCATGCTAACTGTGGTTGCGGAACAATGACAGATGATGTTATCCGTTTAAGAGAAGAAATCTCTGACCAGTATAAGGCTTTAGCAGGAATGAAGAAGATGGCTGCAAGCTATGGTTATGATATTTCACAGCCTGCTAAGGATGCTAAGGAAGCTGTTCAGTGGTTATACTTTGGTTACCTTGCTGCTATTAAGACTCAGAACGGTGCTGCTATGTCAGTAGGTCGTGTATCTACATTCCTTGATATCTATATCGAAAGAGATTTAGAAGCTGGAAAGATTACAGAAAAAGAAGCTCAGGAATTAATCGACCATTTCGTTATGAAGTGTAGAATGGTTAAGTTCGCAAGAATTACATCATACAATGAATTATTCTCAGGTGACCCAACATGGGCTACTCTTGAAGTTGCTGGTACAGGTATTGACGGACGTTCAATGGTTACAAAGAACGATTACA